>OLPW01002000.1_pt1 | contig 19250 bp, 14 predicted proteins | sample 1672161 | NCBI WGS metagenome assembly OLPW01 (sample SAMEA3136654, study PRJEB25190) | human gut metagenome
GCGACTAAAGTCACAAATATGCTTTATTTATCTTCAGGAGTTCGTCTGCTCCGCATCCTCACAAATCAGAATTTTTGCCAAAATCATTCCAATTTCGAAAGCTGCAATTCCCCCAAATACATCTGCAATTACATGTTGTTTTATAAATAATGTTGATGCAAATATCCCCAGTGACATAAGAATCGTTGCCACTCGATAATAGTTGGTTCTCTTTTCTGTTTTGAAATTCATTTTGTAGGCGGCACGTATGCAGCACCAGCTCTCTAAACAGTGAATAGACGGAAATAGGTTGACAGGAGCATCTACAGAGTAGATAAAGCGAACAAGCTGACTGAATATATCTGTTCCTGTAATTTCCGGCCGGGTTAATGTGGTTGGAAACAATATAAAGAAGAATAGACAGATGACTTTGGAAAGAATATCTCCAAGTACAAACTGATAGCACAGTTTTTTGCTGTCTCTGCCAATTAATATGTAATTCAATGCCCACTGGACATATGCCAGTACATAAAATATGACAAATGGTGTCAACAGTGGAATCTTTTCATCTAGCGAGATTGCCAGTGAGTAAAAAGATAAGTGGTTTCGAAGTTGTGCCGCACCTATGTAGATACAGTTATTTATGAGTAAAGCTGCGATAATCGGCAGGATTGCATACTTTGGCAGTAAATTATTGAATCGTTCTTTTATGTTCGAGTGCATGACCAATGACCTCCCCCATCTTGACGGGCACTTCTTTTGCCAGTGCAGAACTTTGTAAAATGTCCTCGCGTATCTGAACTTGTTCTGGCTCAATCAGTACGATAATTGTAGAACCTCCATATTGAAAATATCCTTTTTCTTTTCCTCTTATGGTGCTTCCTTTTTCTTCATGATTGACAATCCGCCCAACAAGCATTGCGCCAACTTCCATCTGTACTACTGTGCCAAACTTTTCTGTCCGAATTAATGTATATTCTCTGCTATTCTCAGTAAATACAGGAACTTCCCGGAGGGCAACGGGTCTTACCGTATGTAAACGTCCTGGAATAAAAAAGTTTCTACTCTTTTGCCCGGAATCCACATAACAATATCTATGATAGTGATTTACACACAAACGGTATACAAGGCAGTATCCCCCATGATAACGCTGTGCCAGCTTTTTGCTATGCAACAGAGAGGAAATTGTATAATGGCTCTGCTTTACGGGAAAAACGGTATTCTCTTTTATTTTCCAGACAGATAATAGACCGTCACATGGTGCGATTAAATGATTTTCCTCCATATCTATCGGACGCTTGCCCTGTTTTATTTTCCTTGAGAAAAAATCATTAAAACTTTTTATATCTGTTGTTTCATAATCTGATAATTGGATTGCATTTTGCTTTACAAATGGTTGAATGAGAAATGACGACAATTCAGAATCTAAAAAATGCCCACAGATACGAGAAAGCCGTGGGTCAGTTAACGATTTTAAAAGAAATCTTCCTGGAACTGTATTATATAAAAATTTTAGGATAGTCATATGTAAATCTCCTGTCTGTAATCTCTTAATTCTTAAAATTTATGTACAAAAATTCCCATAGTATTCTCATAAAATACTACAAAGTTTAAATGTTTATATGAAAACTTTACTTTTTCAAAAATTTCAACGCAAAAATCAAAACAACGCACTCTACCGCACCAAAGAAAATCATAGTAGCGATTCCCTTATTCTGCGGCTTTTTAATCTGTATTTTTGAAATAAATAGGCCGCCTGTAATCAACATAACTCCAAAATACAAAAATGTCAGGTCTGCACGAATAAGCATATGTATAAGCAGTACTGCTGGAAAAATTAATGCTGCAGACGTTACTGGTAAGCCTGTATAAATTTTGGCTCCTGTCTCATCTCTGTTCTGGTCTTCTTCTTCCATCACGTTAAAATAGGCCAGGCGAATCATTGCAGCAAGTACATACAAAACAGCAATCAGGCTTAAAACAATCTGTGTCTGTAAAGTATAGTGCGTGAGCAGATAGCGGGTCACTCCAGATAAATCAGGAATACACATCGTATAGCGAAGCATTGCGATTCCTATACATGCCGGCAGCATACCAAAAGCTATCAAATCTGACAATGAATCTATCTGGATGCCAAATTTTTTCATCTGTGTTGTGCGGTCTTTTTTGCTTCTGGCTACTTTTCCATCAAATGTATCACACAGTCCGGAAAAAAGCAGAAAAAACATACCAAGGTATGGATGCCCCATCCCATTTAGACAAAGCATAATTCCTATTGTTCCCGACATCAGGGACAAATAAGTAAGTATCACTGTGTAATCATAAAATCCTATCATTTTCATTCTCCAATTTCTTTTTTCTCTTAATCGTTACATATCCTATCAAAACTGCAGTCAGACTTACAAAGATACAGACATAAAAAGACAGGCCTCTGCTAAGCATTTCAAGCTGAAATGCGGCTTCCCTGCTCATAAGCTGCTGATATCCTTTCAACATCAGATAATCTGTCACTCCCATTCCTCCCGGAATCGGAACACAGTTTGAACCCATAACAACATAAATCTGTGTTGCTAATAACTGTGGAAGCTTTCGTAAATCTCCATGCAATGCTGCAAAGGAAAAAAGTGTTACGATAATCTGCGACAATCTCTGTAACAGATTCAGGATATACACCTTCCATAACATTCTCTTTCCATCAAAAATCACATCCACGAGACTACTATACTTCTCGATAGAAACTTCCAGTTTCTTTTCTAACTTATCTGCAAGCCTCCCACAATGAATCATCCGTAAAATCCGGACAAAACAGGCACCGAAAGATTCAATCAATGCCTGCCTTCTCAGCAGAAGATAAAAGATGATCCCAAGCCCTGCTAAAGCCAAACCACCTGCCACGATCAGCACTCGGCACCCGATACTGAAATTCAGAAAAACTTCCGGAAAAATCAAAATATCTACCAGCCCGATCGTCAAAATCGCAAGGGTATACATAATAAGATTCAGTAGCAATGCAGCCATAACCGCTGTTCCTGCTATCCCATCCTTCAGCATAAAATATGCACTTGCCGGCTGTCCTCCCGAAGCAGATGGCGTAATTGCAGAAAAATAGACATCTGCCGCCGAATAAACAAAGCCATGGCTTCTCTTTGCCGGATATCCCATATGCCGGACAAGAACTCTTAACGCTTCCCCTTCAAAATAAATAAAACCAAGCATACTCACTGATGCCAGCAGAATACCTTCCCAGGATGCCTCTTTTAAACTCGCTGTTAATTCGTTCAAAGAGATGCCGCTCCCCCGAAACACTGTATAGATTGTTATTATGGCAAAAACAGAAACCACAATAACACCAATTATTTTCTTTAAGTTCTGTTGAATTATACTTTTTTCTTTCATAAATATGTGTTTCTTATGTATCTTTCCCTATAACTATCCCTATAACTCCAAATCAAATGCATGTAAAACCTGCCTGTTATTCTTGTGAAATATTCCTCTTTTTGTTTGTGCAAGTCTTAACACTAGTTATAACTATAACATGCCCCTGTTTTCTTTCATACTAAATAATTCTAAAGATTTTTAAATATTTAAATAAAAACGCAGAATCCCTAATATTAAAATATGAACCGGATAAAAAAGGTAATTAATCCACTTATTTTGCTTTCCTCTTTCGCCATTATATGTTACTGTCATAGCAAATCCCAAGCAAGAATATAACTCTTTAATAATCGAAAGATATCCCAATCCCGCTCCAAGTATTGGTTTATCATAAAAAATATAAAAAATGTATGCAACAATAATCGCATGATAATCATAATCCAGACTGAGTGCCATCGCTACTGCACACGAAATCCCTACAATAACGATTGAGATACTATACCACAAAACTTTATTTCTGATCTTTTCTTTTACAGCATCAATAATCCAAATTGTAGTAAGACATAACGCTAAAGTAAACATGATGTTATTCCAATATGGATCAAAGAATACTTTTGATGTAAACATGTCAAACGGAACTTCAGATACCACACCAAATAGCAAGAGCGTTATAAGATACTTCTTCCTGTTACTGGTCTTAAAAAATCCTTCTACAATAAAAAACACAAAAATAGGGAATGCAATCCTGCCCAGAATTGAAAAAAGATTAGATAAATGCAATAAAAATCCCTTTCCATTCAGAAAAGGCGTTATCAAAGCATTGTTTACATGATCTATCAACATGGATATAAATGCTATATATTTCAACTGTGCCCCATTAAAAATCTGAAGTTTTTTTAATTTATCATTTTCAAATCGTTTCCTTACTTCCATGATTCCTCCTATCCTCATCTTATGGACAACTATAAAGGTACTCGTGAGTGTTAGTAAAAAACAGAAATACGCTTTGTTTTCGTACTATTTCTCTCTTCTTGATAGTAAACAAACAGCTTCTACATGGCCGGTGGAAGGAAACATATCTACTGGCTGAATCTCTTTTATACGGTATCCATTTCCTGTAAGGTGCTTTAAGTCTCGGGCAAGTGTTTCCGGATTGCAGGAAATGTAAACCACTTTCTTTGGTCTTAAGCGAAGCAGGGAATCTAAGAACTTCTTATCGCTTCCGGAACGTGGGGGATCCATAAAGACAACATCAGCTTTTTCCTTGTGTGATGCCATTTTTACCATGAAATCTCCTGCATCATCTTTATAAAAATGAATATTTTTTACTTTGTTCTGCTTTGCATTGAAGACAGCATCGCGGACCGCATCTCCATTTAATTCTACAGAAATGACTTCTCCTGCGTTATCACTTGCGACCATTCCAATTGTGCCAATTCCACTGTACGCATCAATAACTCTTTCTTTTCCGGTAAGTCCTGCAAATTCAATCGCCTTATTATAAAGAACTTCGGTCTGAATTGGATTTACCTGATAAAATGACTTCGGAGAAATGCGGAATGTCTTGCCGCAAAGCACATCCTCAATATAGCCTTTTCCATAAAGAATCTGCTGCTTATCCCCAAGAACCATGCTAGTATTTCTGTTATTTACATTTGCAATAATTGTTGTGATTTCCGGGTGTTCTTTTCGAAGTGCTTTTACAAAATTATTTTTGGATGGAAATACTGGAGATGCTGTAACTAACACAACCATAATCTGGCCAGTATGATAACCGGTACGAACTAAAATGTGGCGCAAAAATCCATAGCCAGTATCTTCATTATATGGACGCATCTTAAAAGACTTCATAAGGGAAGTTACTGTATTCATGATTTCATCCGCTTTCTGATTCTCAATCAGACAGGAATCGACACGAATAACACGATGGCTACGGTTCTCATAAATCCCTGTAAAGCAGTTGCCATGGCGGTCTCCTGCTACAACTCCATGTACTTTATTACGGTAATGCCACGGATCTTTCATTCCAATAATCGGCTTTACCTTTCCAAAACTTTTTAAAAGCTTATTTGTATCTTTCTGTTTCTTCTTTAACTGTTCTTCATATGGCAGGTCAATATACTGGCAGCCACCACATTTTTTTTCATAAGGGCACTTTTTACTCATTATTATACCTCCAACAAAAAAAGCTCGGAGAGCTTACACCCTCCGAGCGTTCGTTCAAGAAATTAAATATTGGAAAACTACAATTATTTAACTGTAACTTTTGCTCCAACTTCTTCTAACTGTTTCTTGATGTCTTCAGCTTCTTCTTTAGAAACTGCTTCTTTGATTGCCTTAGGAGCACCATCAACTACAGCCTTAGCTTCTTTTAATCCTAAACCTGTGATTTCACGAACAACTTTGATAACTTTAACTTTCTGTCCGCCAACTTCTGTTAACTCAACGTCGAATTCAGTCTTTTCTTCTGCTGCTTCTCCAGCACCTGCTCCTGCTGCAACTACAACACCTGCTGCTGCGGATACACCAAATTCTTCTTCACAAGCTTTTACTAAATCATTTAATTCTAATACGGATAAACCTTTAATAACTTCGATAATTTCCTGAGTTGTCATCTTATTTCCCTCCATAAATCTTATATTATAATATTAATTATTCAGCTGCTGCTTCGGATTCTGCAGCTCCACCATCTTTCTGCTCTGCGATCTGTTTGATTACGCGGGCAAAGTTTGTAATTGGGGACTGAATGCTTCCCATGAATTTTGCGATAAGTTCGTCTCTTGATGGGATAGTTGCGATTGTTGCAATACCTGCTGCATCGTAGTAAGTACCTTCTACAACACCGCTCTTTAACTCACAGCATTTTGCTTTCTTAATAAAGTTAGCAACGATTCTTGCTGGAGCTGTTGCATCATCTTTGGAAATTGCAAATGCGTTTGTTCCTTCCAAATCTTTTACAACGCCTTCGAATTCTGTACCTTCTACAGCACGTTTTACCATAGTGTTCTTATAAACTTTATAAACAACACCTGCTTCACGACACTGTTTACGAAGTTCTGTTACATCAGCTACGGAAATTCCACGGTAATCTACAACTACCATAGATTTAGCTCCGTCAAGCTGAGCCTTAATCTCGTCAACAATAGGCTGTTTTAATTCTACTTTAGCCATCTTCCTGGTGCACCTCCTTAAATATTTGTGTGTACCGCCGTCAGTTCATCTTTCGATGAAATAAAAAAACTCTCTGTCCAAAGACAAAGAGCAGAAATATTCTAAGAATAAAATTATCTGAATATAACTTCCTCGGCAGGTGTTCTCACTTTATGCCTTACGGCGCCTGCTGTCTTCGGCGTTCATACTTTGGTATAATATCATGGGTATGAAGAGATGTCAAGTTTTTTTTAAAAAACAGACGAAAAACTTTATACAATATTATATAAAATGCTTCGTATCACTGCACTCTTAATGCTCAATCGCATTAAGAGCTTGTTCTAAGGCACATTTTTATATAATATTGTATAAAGTTTTTCTGTCTTAGAGCGTGTTTGAAAAATGCTTTCTGCAAGATGTGCGTTACAATTTACGGGAGATTTCGCCTGAATGAGGGCGGCGTAGCGGGCTACGTCAACTGAATGAAGGCAAAATATACCGCAAATTGGGGCGTGCAGGTTGCAGGAATGATTTTTCAAACATGCTCTAGGCCGTTGCAAAAATGCACTGACCATGGTTATGCTATCACCTGCTATCAAGGGAGGGATTTGGAGATTGCTGTTTTGGACTATGATTAAATTCAATTCATCTAAAAATCATCCAAAGACAGCTCCCGAATTAAATAGTAAATTAATAGTTATTTCCGAAGAAATATTCATATGGATTTATATATCCATTGCCATTGTCATTTCCAGAATTTCCATTGCCATAACCATAGTCTCCGGAATTTCCATTGCTATTACCAGAGTTGCCATTGCTGTTTCCATTATTATTTCCATTATTGGAGTTATTATTGGAATCATTGCTGGAATCGCTGGAGTTATCTGTTGTTACATCGCTGAAATCACTCTTTTTACCAAGAGTTACTGTAACAGTCTTTTCTTCGTATGTTCCGCTCTGGTTTGCTCTCTTAAATGTAATTTTTACTTTTGTATTAGCTTTTTTCAGTGCCAGTTTTTCTTTTAAGCCGGACATTGTAGATACGTTGTTACCCTCAAACTTGGTAATGACATCGCCTGCAGAGATTCCTGCTTTTTCTGCTGGTGATCCGCTGACTACCTGTGATACATAGATTCCGCTAGGGATTCCAAGTGCGCTGGAATAAGATTCATTAATGTCACGGCCTACGACTCCAAGGAATGCAGCATCTTTTGTGCTTACGCTGCTGGCATTCATTAAATCTGTTAAGATAGTTTTAGCTGTAGTGATAGGAATTGCATATCCCATACCTTCTACGGATGTATCTTCTAACTTCGCATTGTTGATACCTACAACCTGACCATCCATATTAATAAGTACACCACCACTGTTACCAGGGTTGATTGCAGCATCTGTCTGAAGAAGGTTCATTGTTCCATCTGTTAAAGATACTTCTCTGTTCTTTGCACTGACTACACCTGTTGTAACAGACTGGCCATATCCTAAGGCATTACCGATTGCTACAACTTCTTCTCCTACTTTTAAATCATCAGAACTTCCAAGTGTTGCAACTTTAATCTTTGATGCTGTAGAGTCTTTGATATCCTTTATCTTTACAGAAATAACTGCAAGGTCTGCACTGGAGTCTGTTCCGACTACTGTTGCTTTGGCTGTTGTATCGTCTGCAAATCCTACGGTGAGGGAAGTGGCATCAGATACAACATGATTATTGGTTGCGATCATAAGATTATCTTTTGTCTTTGCAACGATAAATCCTGAACCTGCTCCTTCTGATTCCTGTGTACCAAAGCCATAATAATTGGAAGACTGAATTGTGCTTGTAATAGATACAACAGATGGCATCACTTCATTAACTACACTTGCTACATTACTGCTGGAGCTGCTTGAGCCGCTTGATGATGTCTCGCTCTTTGCACTTGTTGTTCCCGATGTTGTTTCAATTCGATCTGCTGTAGAAGGATATAATTTATCTTTTGCTACGGACACTCCTACAAAGCAGGCTCCCGCTACAAGACCAAATACTGCTGCAGATGCAACTAACTTGGCAGCTTTCTTACCCATTCCGTTCTTATTATTTTTACTGCCATTCTTTCTCTGTCTGCGTCTCTTATCAGGTTCCGGCGGGATATTCCCATAATAATTTTCATTATTATAAGTACTCTCATCTCTCCATCCGTGGCTGCTATAAGAATTATTATAAGTATCGTTGGAATTATTTCCATTGTCATACTGATAGGAACTGCCACCTGTACCTTGTTCTCTGTAAGAATATCTATGACTCTCTGTATTCTCCTGTGTTACCGATTCCTCAATCGGTGTTACATCTATAGCTACTTGCTGACTGTTGTTTTCCTGGTTATTTATCCTGTTGTTCTCTAAATTCTCATTATGGAATCCATTTTCAAATTCGTTCATAATGTTATCCCCTTTCCTAAGTTTGTAACCTTATCTTAGCAACGATGTGTGATAAATTTGTGTTGTATTTATGGCAAATTTATGGATTTCTACTGATTTTGCAGCTTTTTCACACTTTTTTCGTAAAAGCAGGAAAAGAAATAACCTTGTGGAATGCCCTGTTCTATTGTATAATAAGTTAGAAAATTATCCCAGTAAGAGGTATATTACGCCCTTTTTTCCATATATATCCCTTTTGGGTGATGGAGGTACACTTTTATGATTAAAGAGAATCAAAAATATCTTAACCGGTTCCACGTCGTTCTTGATGCACTGGTTATTTATTGTTCCTTTTGTCTTAGTTACTATATTCGATATATATGCCCTCTTTTTAAAGACATTTTCCCTCGTTTTGGTTACTGGCGGCAGTTGTGGCAATATCAGGGTATACTTCTTGTTCTGATTCCTGTATACCTTATTTTATATGCAAAGTTTAATTTATATAAACCAAAAAGATTTCAAAATAGGACTTCAGAGTATGCGAATCTCATTAAGGCGAATTCCATTGGAATGGTTTTCTTCTTTATATATATAATCTTTATGAAGATTCCCCATGTTTCACGAAGTCTTCAGTTAATGTTCTATGTTCTTTCCATGCTTCTTACCATTGCTGAAAGGGCGGCAATCCGTTATGCATTAGAAAGAACTCGCAGAAAGGGATTTAATCTTAAACATGTTGTTGTTATTGGTTTCAGTGCAGCAGCCGAAGCCTACATCGACCGTATTAAGTCAAACCCACAGTGGGGCTACACCATTCACGGTATTTTCGATGATAATCTCAAGGCTGACTTTTCTTACCGCAATACTTTTTGCATTGGTAAGTTAAAGGATGTAGAAAAGTTTCTTCAGAACACTTCTATGGATGAGGTGGCAATCGCACTCAGCCTGAAAGAGTATTATAAACTGGGAGATATGGTTGCTATCTGCGAAAAGTCTGGTGTGCATACAAAGTTTGTTCCAGATTATTATAAATTTATTTCTACTAACCCAGTTACTGAGGATTTGAACGGACTTCCGGTTATCAACATCCGTAATGTTCCGCTTACAAATACTGTAAACAAATGTATCAAACGTCTTGTGGACATTATTGGTTCTATCGTTTGTATCATTCTCTTTTCACCGATTATGGCTGTTGTTGCTGTTCTCGTTAAAAAGAGTTCCCCAGGACCAATTATTTTCTGTCAGGAACGAGTCGGTCTTCATAATAAACCTTTTAAAATGTACAAGTTCCGATCGATGGGAGTACAGTCTGCCTCTAAGGAACAAAAGGCCTGGACAGTACACAACGATCCCCGGGTCACTCCCGTGGGAAGAATTATCCGTAAGACCAGTCTTGACGAACTGCCACAGTTATTTAATGTATTAAAGGGTGATATGAGTCTCATTGGTCCACGGCCAGAACGACCTCTTTTCGTTGAGAAATTTAAAGAGGAGATTCCTCGTTATATGATAAAGCATCAGGTACGTCCCGGTATGACAGGATGGGCACAAGTTTGCGGCTTCCGTGGAGACACATCCATTGAGGGACGAATTGAACATGATATTTTTTATATTGAAAACTGGACATTATCTTTTGATATTAAGATTCTATTTCTTACTGTATTTAAAGGATTTGTCAATAAAAATGCTTACTAACACAGATTTTTTAACTAATGAATGTACTCTCCGAAACATTCCATAAACCTATTAAATTTCCAAAAGTACCTATGACAGAATGGAGGCATATTTTATGAAATATGGTTCAATATATAGTAAAGATAACATTGAAAACAAATATAACTATTCCAGCACAGGCGGCAGACGAAGTTCTCAGAATAATTTCAAAACTTCTCACGACCATCATACACATTCCACATTGAATACTGATGGCCTGCTTCGAAGTTCTTCCGGTACAGGATATCATTCCTCTGGTTCTTCTATAAAAAATTCTGGCAAACCATCAACAAAGAAGTCCTCTTCCCAGAATAAGCCTGATACAAAGTCTCAAAAGCGGCAGACTTCTGGCGGACGAGCTTTAACTTATCATGAACGTAAAAAAAAGAAAAAACGGGGATGTTTTCCTTTCCTTCTTTTAATCATTCTTTTAATTGCTGGGGCGGTTTTTGCATTCCGTTTCTCATTAAAAGGTGCCTTTTCCAAAATAGAAAAATATCCTTTAGATAAAACAAGTGTAACTGTAAATGATACGGATGCTAATATAAAAGATTATCAAAATATTGCTCTTTTTGGCGTTGATAGTCAGGATAATAAAATTAAAGATAAAGGTTCCCGTACTGACTGTATCATCATTGCCAGCATCAATAAATCAACCAAAAAGGTAAAATTGATGTCTATTTACCGTGATACCTATGTAAGTATTGATGGCGAATACGATAAGATTAATGCAGCATATTCTTATGGCGGACCAGAACTTGCTCTTCGCACAATTAACCGTAACCTGGATTTAAATATCACAGATTTCGCCACGGTTAACTTTAAAGCATTAGCCGATGCTGTTGATGTGCTTGGAGGTATTCCATTGACCATTAATTCTGAAAAAGAATTACAGAATTTAAATGATTATATTGGTAATATGAATCATATTAATGGTGGAAATTCTCCGAAGTTTGAAAAAACCGGAACTTATACCTTCGATGGTAATCAGGCTGTTGCCTACTCTCGTATCCGCTACATGGAAGGCGGAGATCACGCAAGAGCTAACCATCAGCGACTTGTTCTTGAAGGTATTATGAATACAGCTAAAAAACAGCCGCTAAAACTTGGAAAGTTAATCAGTACTGTTCTTCCACAGTGTAAAACGAGCCTCTCTAATGACGCTCTCACAAAGCTGACTCTTTCCATGGCACGTTGTAAGATAGAAGATTCGCAGGCTTATCCTTTTAAATCTGAAGATGAACGATATAACGGCATCTATTACGGTTTTCCAATTACAGCCCAGACAAATGTAAAAAAAGCACACGAATATCTCTTTGGTACGAAAGACTATAAACCAACAGAAGAGCTTCAGAAGATCAGTGCGAAGATTAAGGTTGTAACGGATTATATTGGGATTACGGAATAGCGCCATATAATACCCTATATCTGTGGCCTCGGAGCAAGGTTTGGATGCAAGCGCATAAGCGAGCATTCAACCCGCCGCGACTAAAGTCACAGATATAGGATATCTTCTCTTTGGTGTTTCGTCTATTTGCCTACGGCAAATCACTATTCTTCGTAATAATTAAACTTCGGTGTTGCCTGTATCTGACAGGATGCTTTCATTGTTCTTCTATTTTTATGAAGTTGTACGTTAATAAGAAGCATTTCACCGTTTTCTACCATTTCCTGAATATCATCTTCTGTTAATTCTTCGTAATCCTCTGTTATCATATCTGCATATTTGAGTTCAAGATATACATCACACATATTTCCTAATGATTTGTGATATTCGATTTCATCTGGGTCAAGCTCATTTTCACTTTCTGCTGGTGCATATCCGTAGGACATAATAATCGGAATTCCCAGTTCTTTTGCAAGTTTACGGATTCCATCCATGAGCGGTTTCATATCCTCAGAATCTTCTACTGAGAGTATATTTTCAATATTATCAATAAATACCACTGGCTTATGTGCTCCCTCTGTTACGATGGAACGAATAAGTTCTGCTAATATATCTCCTGCGGAGGCATCTTCCATATTTTCTACATATTCAGACACTGCTTCCTGATCAAGTACAAAAAGATGTTCACTGATCCGTCCTCTGTACCAATTCAATTCATCTTTTAAAGAACGAATATCTGCGCCTTTTTCTCCTGTCATGATTGCCATAGAGGATACTGCTTTTTCTTCATCTTTTTTATTCATTTCATAGCTGAGACGAGAGATAGTATCTACCATAAGGTCATAGCGGGTAAGCTCTGTTGAAATATAAAGTACATCTACACCGCTTTCTGCTGCTCGGTCGGCTATCTGCTGCATAAATCCGTTCTTTAAATACTGAGGTGTAGCATCTACAAAGTAACTTCCTTTATGAAGGCCATAGCGGAGCATTGCATCTAAACGTTTGAATCCAGTGCTTAACTTTCTGTTTTCCTGTGTATCTACAATATACTCTTCAAATTTATCCATAAAGCTTGCAGAGTTTTTGAGAACAAATGGATTGCGGACACTTACCTGGAATTCTTTTTCTTCGACATTCTTTCCTGTTAGAACTACTGCGCTAAATTCTCTTTCTTCTTTTTCTGGAGCTGTTTTTTCCTTACGTTTTACAATATTCTTGTGTTTTCTGGAATGTGATGTTCTCTCACTGTGTGCAGGCTTCTTCGTCTGTGAAGATGTCCTCTCTTCCTTTTCCGGTCTTGTTTTTTCTACCTGAATTGTGTCTTCTGATTCAGAAATGTATTCTGCTTCCTTGTATTCTGCTTCTTTCTCTGTTTTCTTAGAAACTCCCTTATTTGCTATCTCTTTTTCCTCTGTCTCAGAGCACTCACTATTTGCTGCCTCTTTCTCTTCTGTCTCAGAGTATTCTCTATTTGCTGCCTCTTCTTCTGTCTCAGAGAACTCCTTATTTGCTGCTTCTTCCTGAGCTGCCTCTGAGGTCTCTCCCTCTTCTTCCTCAGAGTTTTCCTCTTCACTGCTTATTTCTTCCTCAGAAGCTTCTTTTAAAATACTTTCTGGCTGTTCTGATACATCTTCGGCACCTTCCGTCTTATCAGATTCGTCCTCCGTTTTTTCTACAGAGTTTTCTTCTAAATCCTCCTCAGAAACTGCCTCTTTTTCTGTTTCTTCAGATTTGTCCTGACTGCTTTCTTCTAAAGTTTCTTCATTTGCAGGTTCTTCTAAATCTTCCTCAATAAAATCTTCATCCATAGCAAGTTCTAATTCTCGCTCGAGGTCATCTTCATCTAAATCTTCTAAATCTTCAAGAGCATCTTCTTCTGTATCTAACGCAGATACCGCTGCCTTTTTCTTCTTGCCATTTTCCTGTTCTTCAAGCCATGCATCAAGTGCTACTTCTGAACCGGCAAGTTCCAGTAAGAGCATTCTTTTTGCACGCTCATAGACTTCACCCTCCAGGCCAAGAGATGCCAGATTATCCAAAGCTTCATCTATCTCTGCCTGTGTGTGGTCTCCAAGAACTAATTCGCCCGGATCAACATATTCAAATTCTTCCGCTTCTTTTTCTGAAACTTCAGAATACTCAGGCTGTTCTTGTACTTCTTCTGCTGTTGGCGCAGGGGTTATCTCAGAACTTTCTTCTGTTTCTGTCTGTTCCCCGGCTGTTGATGCACTTTCTTCCATCGGCTCTTCTGTTGCTTCTTCCACTTTCGGAAGTTCTTCTGATTTCTTCTCTTCCTCTGCTTTCCCGGCTTTCTGTGCCGCTTTTAACTGCTCTGCTGCCAATGCTTCTTCCGCTGCCTTAAGCTGTGCCTTTAATTCTTCAATAGAAGGACTTTGACTTTCTTCGGACTCCTCTTCTAAATCTAATTCATCAAAGTTTAAATCATCCTCGCTCAGTTCTTCCTCTGTCTCCGATATTGGTTCAGCCTTCTTCTGTACTGCGTTTTCCTGTGCCTCTTTTGCAAGTTCTACTGCTGACTTTGTTTCTCTGGCTTCCTGTGGCTCTGGCTTAGCTGCCTGCTGTGCTGCCCTGGCAAGTTCTACCGCTGACATTGGCTGTCTCTGTGATTCTGACTGTGAACTTTCCACTGCTGGTTCCCTCGTTCCTGCCATTCCACTTCCAACAGCACTGCCTGCACTTTCGCCTTCAAATGCCATCGGTGCCGTTTCAGCTGTAGTACCTGTTTCCGTCTGCGCCAAAGTTTCTTGTGTTTCTTCTGAGTCAGAAGACGTATTTCTGGAAATAACTTCTCCGATCAAAGATTCCATATCTTCCTGCGTCACAGCTCCGCCAGTCTGACTCATTAGATTTTTCAAGTTTTCGAAAATCGTCTCGTTAATTAATCCTAAGTCTGCATTGGCATCTTCAGCCAGAATCATCTCTGCATTTTCCTGTACTACTTCCTGGCTAATCATACGAAGCATATCATCTGAAAATGCCGGCATTCCCTGTGATTGGCTGGTTTGCTGTGCTGTTGTTCCATCTCCCTGTCCGGCAGGCTCCTGACTATTCTGCTCTCCTGCTGTCTGATCTGGTGCGATTCCAGCCTGTTCCAGAATCTCATCTGGTAACTCATCACTGATATCTTCTGGAGCCACTCCCGCTTCAATCTGTTTTTCCCGATAAAGTTCTTTCTCTATCTCTAATTTTTCCTCTGGTGATAAATCTTCATAATCTTCAAAAGAAACGAGTTCATCACTGTTCTTTTCCATATAATTTAAAATTTCCTGCTGATGAAGTGCAAATTCCATCGGATCTTTTCCGCGCTTTCTTGCCTCTTCCATAAGACGTTCTGCTCTCTTTTCTGCCTCAAGCTTCATCTGATCCTCTTCTTTGGCCTTCGCGATTGCTTCTGCGGCTAACTGAGAAGCTGATTTGGTTTCTGGCATCTTCATCTCTTTAGGTTCATATTCCTCTTTCTGATGTGCTTCCTCATCCTTATCCACAGCTGACTGTGCAAGTTCCCAGGCTGAAACTGGCCTTCTTCTCTGCTCTTCTAATGCTCTCTCTTCTGCCTTGTTGGCCTCATCTTCTGCAAGCATTTCCGTCGCTGTCTTTTCCCTTCCATATCGAATCTGAGAACGGTCAAATGGGTATTCTACCTTAGGATCATTTAATCCCATCATCTGCATAAAATTATTATAGATCAAATCATTAAGATTCGCCGCTTCCTGATGATTTACATCGTCTTGTCCAAGCATATCGTAAGAACTGCCATTACCATAATCTTCGGACGCACCACTGTCTGTGGATGCCATATTTCCATATCCATCTGCAGTTTCTGACTGTTGCTGAATATTCGCATTTTCATTCTCCATTACCTGTGCAAAAGGATTCTCCTCATGTGACTCACTCTGCATCTGTGAACTATTCTGTTGTGGAGTCATTTCCTGTTGTGACTGTGGGGCTGCTGTCTCTCTTCTTCTGCCACCATTTCTTAACCGTTCCTCTATCATATTCACTGCAGAAGCTGCCTGCTCGGAATCATCCATCTCCTCAAATGTCTTCGGTGGGAAAATATCTGGTGCCAGAGATTCTGCCAGCTTCTGAATCGTATCAGAAAGTTCCTGCTGTTCTCCTGGTTCTTCTGGTCTCCCGGTAATATTCAGCGCCATATCAATAATATCATTAATATCAAATGGTCTTTCTTCGCTTCCTTCTGTTGCAGTGTGCTGTGCTCTCACCACATCCAACAACGCTTTCATCATATCTTCCATTATAGATTAACCTCCGTTACATGTTCTGTCTGCCTGTTTAGCTTCTCATTTTCAATAAAGATATTCTAACACCTTTATGCAATTATTACAAACAAGTATTGCATTATTACACATTTTCCATCACTTTCTTTCAATTCCTATAAATAATTGTCATAGACATTGATTTTTTTAACTAATTCTGCGATACTAGATATAGAATATTATAGATACTTGATTGATTATTGCATGAAAGGAGTACATTTTGAAAACTTATATTGATTTACATATTCATTCTACTGCTTCTGATGGTACATTTTCCCCAACAGAAATTGTAAATGATGCCTTAAAACTTGCTGGTGATAAAAATCCTGTTGTAATTGCTCTTACCGATCACGATACAGTTGCTGGCACAGAAGAATTTCAGAAAGCTGCTGCCAAACATAAAGAACGACTTACTGCCATCTCTGGTATAGAGATTTCTACAGACTATCACGGAGTAGAAATTCATGTTCTTGGCTATAACATCGACACAAAAAATAAGGCTCTCTTAGAACGCCTTGCCGTTTGTCGTGAAAGCCGTGACGGACGTAATGCAAAAATTATTGAGAAACTTCAGGAACAGGGCTTTAAGATTTCCATGGACGAAATCAAACCAGATAAGCCAGGCGAAACAATCGCCCGCCCACATATCGCAAAGCTTCTTATGAAAAAGAAATATGTTTCTTCTGTTCAAGAAGCATTTGATAAATATCTTGCAGAGGGAAGATGCTGCTATGTGGAACGTATCATGCCTACTCCGCAGGAAGCAATCGAACTAATCAAAAACAGTGGCGGTGTCCCTGTTCTTGCACACCTTATGTTTTATAAAAAGTTAGATTCCGCCCAAAAAGAAACTCTGGTCCGCGAATTAAAAGAAGCCGGCCTTGTTGGAATTGAAGCTTACTATAACACTTACACTCCTGTTGAACAGGAATATGTTGCTGGTCTTGCCAAACAGTGGGGTCTTCTTAAAACAGGCGGAACAGACTTCCACGGTCAGAACAAACCACATATTTCCTTATTTAAAGGACAGGGAGAAATGGAAGTACCAGAAAGTATTCTCCCAGAATTTCTGGCTAGTTTAATTCGTTAAGAGACAGACGCCCCGGAAGAGAAACGCTATCCTATATTTGTGACTCTATCACTGCGGGTTGAATGTTCGCTTACTGGCTCACATTCAATCCTTGCTCTAAGGCCACAAATATAGGATAGCGTTTCTCTTCCGAGGCTGTCTTTGGCTGTTTTTAGTTGAATTAAAATAGTGGTTGGAGAGATTCGGGGATGGAAACAGAGGGCTTTGGCTAAATTTTGTTTGAATTAAATAGTAAATCCATCTCCTTGACTTCTGGTAGCAGGATTTGTTATATTAGTCAGATAGTAAATTATCAATGACCATTAATACTATGAGAGAGGAGATTTTTCATGAAAATAACAAATAAACTCTGTCTTTCTGTCGCTTCAGCCCTTTTATTCTTCGGGCTTTGCACTTATCCGGCAGTTTCTCTGAATGCAAGTCAGACAACGGTCAAAAGCCAGAGCACAACCAGTTCAACCGAAGCCGTCTCACTGAAAGCACCTTATTTTACTGTTACACCAGGATATAAAAGTGCACAAATCACATGGAAAGCCGTCACTGGAGCTAATAAATATAAACTCTTTTGTTCCGATGGACGTTCTGTTAAGTTTAAAAAAGCCGGAACTTATACATTTAATCAGTTAAATGAAGGCCAGACCTACACATTTACTGTAAAAGCATTCGCTCCTAACGCAAAAACGGTTTCCAGAAAGCTCTCTGCTACGATTCCCGTAACCATTTCACAGAATGTAACTGGATTATCTGTCTACGCAAGCAATAGCCGTCTCAACTTAAAATGGAACACACTTTATAACGCAAGCGGTTACAGTGTATATATAAAAAAAGGCAGCAGTTACACTCTTTTAGCAAACACCACCCGCTCCACTTATCAGACTTCCATTACAAGAGGCGCTTCAAGTATTACTTTTATGGTAAAACCTTACACAACGATTAATGGAAAGAATTATACTTCTTCAACAGGAGCTACTGTAAGCTGTACCCCTAACACTTTACTTTCACCATTAAAAACAATAAGAACGATGACTTATTTCTGCAAGACAACCAAGAAAGTTTCTCTTTACCGTTCCTGGACTTCTAAAAAAGTTGTTAAAACATTAAACAGCGGTGTAACCGTTGATTTAATCGGACGTAATACCAAGTATAAGAGAAGCGAGATTCTCTATAAAGGAAAGACCTACTACCTCACTACAGGAAGTCTTCGCGCTTTCAAATGCAACTACACAACATCCAAATATTCTACTGCTCAAAAACTTGCTTATGTTAAAAAGTATTCCAGCAAAACCAGCTATTTAATCTGGGTCAGTCATTATACACAGGAAGTCAGTATTTTCCAGGGACGAAAGAACAATTGGAAATTAATCAAATCGTTCCCTTGCGCCTCCGGAAACTATAATACCCGTTCTCCTCATGGAACTTTCCGCATTGGTCAGAAGGAAAATGGCTGGTATTATGTTAATACTTATGAAGAATACATAACTCATTATTGTGGAAGAAACTCTTTCCACACCAGAGTACACCGTTACCCATCCGGCAGCAGCCAGAATCATCATAAATTTCCAATTGCAAGCACGGTGTATGCAGATGCTACAATTGGTAAACCAGCATCTAATGGATGTGTGCGTCTGATGGACTCCGATGCATATTATATCTGGAAATATATGCCAACGAATACTACGGTAATTTCTTATTAAGCTCTGGGTTGCCGCAGGCAGAGGAGACGCTCCCGACGAGAGAAGCCATCCTATATTTGTGACTCTATCACTACGGGTTGAATGTTCGCTTACATACTCGCATTCAATCCTTGCTCTAAGGCCACAAATATAGGATGGCTTCTCTCGTTGGGAGCTGTCTTTGGCTGTTG
>OLPW01002013.1_pt1 | contig 19057 bp, 12 predicted proteins | sample 1672161 | NCBI WGS metagenome assembly OLPW01 (sample SAMEA3136654, study PRJEB25190) | human gut metagenome
GCAGCGGCTCGCCCAGATCTTAGAAGCTGAAATTGCCGCCGGTTCCCTCCACGGCGTTTTTCCCCTCGCCGTAGCCACGGATGACACGCTTGACCCGCTCGGCGGTGATGCTGTCGGCGTAGTCCATCATTTCCACGAGGATGAATTTGCGGTGTCTGCCGTCGGCTTTGTTCATGTTCAGAACAGCGTGGGCAGTGGTGCCGGAACCGGCGAAAGAGTCGAGGATGATGTCATTCTCCGACGTTATCCAATCGACAATGCACTGAAGCAACAGTACGTTCTTTTCGGTATCAAATCCGGCATACGATCCTGAAAGTAATATATCTATCCAGTTATCGCTCAGTAACTTTCCAGTCTGCGGCGGTACATAGTATTGAATCGTGCCATTCTCATTTTTTCTGACGAAATCCAATTTTTCATTTGTAGCCATCAGATGTTCAATAAAATAATCATTAATCGACATCGATGATGAATATTCAGAAGCGTATCTTTCGTAATTTTGAATTGCTTTATTTGCACGCCCTTGTTCCCAACGCCACTGACCTGAATCTGGTTTACTCCCAAAGATTTCATATCTCATGGTCGGTCTATCTGTACCACGCCAGAAAGTATCCCATTTTCCAGCCTTTTCAACTTCGAAAGATTTGGAGAGCTTTGGCAGTTTAGCTTGTGGTGTCTTGGAGTAAAGGTAAATATATTCATGTCCGAGCGAAAGAGCCTGAACTTCATTGAACTGTGTTTGCACATTTTTTATACCACGACGAACTGCAATACAATTTCGGAAATTTGATATGCCGAACACCTCATCCATGATGCGCTTAAGATTGGCGTATTCAAAAACATCAATACTGACAAAAATAAACCCATCCTCCGCCAGTAGCTTTTGCAGCAGCTTCAGGCGCGGGTACATCATGCATAGCCATTTATCATGGCGGGTCAGATCCTCGCCCTCTTTGCCGACTACCTCACCCAGCCACTTTTTGATCTTCGGGTCGTTGACATTATCGTTGTAGACCCAGCCCTCGTTGCCCGTGTTGTACGGCGGATCGATATAGATGCACTTGACGCGCCCCTCATACCGGGGCAGCAGCGCTTTCAGGGCTTCCAGATTATCGCCACGGATAATCATGTTCTCGCTGCCATTGTCCGCGTCCGTCTGCCCGTTTTCATCAAAGCTGTACTTGCGCTCCAACACCCGGAACGGCACTTCCTGATGATGATTGATCACCTTGCTTTTCCCAATCCATTCAAGTGTCGGCATGGGTATCCTCCTTATTGCTGCCAAGCGCCTCTGCTATGGTTTCAGAGCGAGAAAGAACCGTTTCCGGATCTTTGTGAAGCACATCAAGTAAATCGGTCTTCAGTGAACACCTTGCTAAAATATTTAATTCGTCAAATGGTGCAACTTGCCGACCATCCAGATAGTTTGCAGTACGAACGGATGCCCGCGCCATACTTTTGAGGGAATCCTCCATTTGCTTTGTATCAAGGTTTACATCCGCCGAGATTTTTTCCGTATAAGCACTGAGGTAAGTTACTGTTCGGGTGTAGGTCGTTGCTTTTTTTGCCCCATCAGTTCGGTAAGACACAGAAACATCCACCTGTGGAAATACAGATTGTGCCATATTCCTACCGCATATTGCGACTTCGCCTTGTACAGCTTCTTCTGGATACAGCTCAAACTCACCCTTAAAAAGATCATCAAGATGAAGATTATTTGAGCTGCCGTTGTTTTTGATTCCAGTTATCCTGATCTCTATATTTTTTGCGGCTGTTTGTCCCGCGTTTTTTATGTGTAAATATAAAAATGAATTGAACTCAACAAGGCTAATGCTGAGTTGTGGCTGAATGCTGTCCTTATATTGCTTTTTGCTTTGATGGTTCGCCATAAATGCCGCTATTGCGGTAATAGCCGCAATAAGAGCGGATATTGCTGCAACCAGCAGAGAAAGTTCCTGTATATGGGTGGAGATAAACTCAAAGAATGGCTTGCTTTCCATACTTAACTCCCTTCTGAAATATTCTGCAAAAGACCTATCCCGTCTCGGAAGGACTAAATTTGTCCGCTGATCCTGCTGCGCCAATTCGCACCCGCGAGGTGGAATACGCTCCGTCATTTCGAGTCAGAGTCGCTGCAAAATGGCGGCTCATCTTTCATCTTCCGATGCCTTCTTGATGTATCGTCCACTCTTGATCCGCGCATCTGCCGGCTTTTTCGCATCGTCCGGAATTGCCCACACAAAGCCAACATGTATCGCCCCGGGAATACGATCTTCATTGCAAAGGATCTGAACCCTCCGCGCCGATACACCCCACTTTTCTGCCGTCTGCGCTGCTGACAAGTACTTCATCGTATTCTCCTCTAAAGCGTGATCTGCGTGTACTTACAACTATTCATATTACATTGTACTCTGAAACGCGAACAAAATCAACAGCTTTCGGCAAAGTTCAAAAAGAATTTCCAAATTCAAGAGTTTTGGGATTCCCCAAAAGAAGAAATGAGCGTATCGGCTGCAAGGCTGAAACGCTCATTTTTCCGGTGTGTACGGACACCGGATGTGCTTGCTATTCTCCAAAATCTCATATCCAATCGCATCTTGCGCTCCTGTTTTTGAAAAAGCAGGGGCGCATTTTTTGAAAGAGGGTGTCAAGTTTTCAGGAAAAAGTGTCCGTTAAAAAGCGGGAGATTTTTCGATGGAGATACTTGTATTTCGTTCAAAAAATATCCGTTGTAGTTTGAAAGGAGATCCAAATATGCCAGAACGCAAACGACCCATCCGCAAGGAACTCTGCCTGAATGAATCGGAATGGAATCTCATTCAGCACAAAATGCGCCAGCTTGGAACCCGCAACTTCGGCGCGTATGCCCGGAAGATGCTGATCGACGGGTACATCATCAAGGTCGATTATACCGAGCAGAAAAAGCTGGCTGCCGCCGTCAGCCGCATTGCATCGAATGTCAATCAGATTTGCCGCTGGATCAACAGTACCGGGCATTTCTACGAGGATGATATTGCCGAACTGAAGGAGCAGGTAGATGGCGTATGGGAGCTGCTGAAAGAACAGCAAAAGAAAGAACTGTGACCACAACGGGATTTTCCGTCACCGGTTTTTCAGGCGGTGGACAGGCTGACGCTTCGGAGCGTTCCGCAACCGGATTTCTGGACCGTGGATTTCCAAACAGTCATCGAGTATGAAATTTATCCACTAATCAATAAGAAATAAATCAGCTCTCAAAGAAGTCATCCATCAACCTAATTAATATGTCTGATGGGATGGATGGGATAGGAGGTCACATGAAACGAGTTTTTTGTAAATTTACCGTAGAGAGCCTATCGGCATCCTACATACCGTTTCCCCGGTTTCTCATGGAGGATTGCTTTGCCGAGCTTACCAACGATGCAAAGGTCCTGTACGCGCTTATGCTGGACAGAGCCAGTATTTCCAAGGTCAACGGTTACACCGAAGCGGACGGCACTATCCGGCTGTATTTCACCGTAGAGCAGGCGCAAAAGAAGCTGCACCGCAGTCGGCAAAGCGTCACGCAAATATTTCAGCAGTTGGAATACAGTGGTCTGATCTGCCGCCGAAAACAAGGTCTTGGAAAACCGGCGTTGATCACGCTCAATTATCCCTCTGATGCAAAGCTGATTCAGCCGAAGGAGGATAGTGCAAAACCGTCCGGATAAAGGTCGAAAACAAAGAATTTTTTGCTCTACAAGCAGCGAGAAATCACAGGGGAATATCTTTTCCCATAGTAACTCAGAAAAGCGCGTCTATGCGTCTACAGAAGTGATAAAGGAGGAACCAAGTGAACGCAGAAAAAGCCAATATTCAGACCAGTGTCGATGCGGCCGAAATTCCGGAATACGTCTTCGAATCTCTTGCGCGGAGCCTGCTTCCGGTCATTCAAAAATACTATGAGAGTGAAGATGGCAAAAAGGCATTTGCCAAGTGGAAGGCAAAAAAGCAATCGTCGGCCAAATGTTCTACATAAAGCGACCGGGAGGACTGCCGCAATCGACAGTCCTCCCGGGTTTTTCATTACCAGTCTTCAATTTCTTCGATAGAAACAATAAATCCGAACCCATGACCAATCAGCAAAAGGTTCGGATTATATTGTTTTGGTGGACCTGAAGAGATTCGAACTCTCGACCCCCACAATGCGAATGTGATGCGCTCCCAACTGCGCTACAGGCCCAAAAGAATTACACGACACATTATAATCACTTTTCCCAGGCCTGTCAAGGACATTTTTACCGGCAAGCAGGGCACTCCCAGGGATGGGCGCGTAGCTTGGACCCAGAAAAAGGAAATGCTGCCGCCCTGGTCCACATTCCCTTATTTACCCGGAGTCCGGTAGCCGTGGAGCAGCAGTTGGCGCTGCTGGTCCAGCAGATTGCTAAAGTGGTCCTTGTCGATGGAGTAATAAACCCGCGTGCCCTTCACCATGTAGGTCACCAACCCAGCATCAAACAGCTTGTTCATGTGATGGTGAATCGTGTTCCGGGCTAAGCCGAAGTGATCTGACAGCTCCTGTCCATAGGCCGGGTGCTCCAGCAGATAGCAGAAGATATCAAAGCGGGTCTGGTCGCCCAGGAGGTGCAGGCAACGGAAGATGTGGTTCTTGGAGGTCCCATCTGTCTGCAGGAGATTGCGCAGGAAGTCCTGCAGGACGCCGCAGTAGATGATATTTTCGCTGCCGGCGGCAGCCATGTCAAAGAAAATGTTGGCGCTGGGGGAAATCAGCAGCGGGCGGAGCTGATATTGCACATCGTCCTTCAGTTGAAAGCCACTCTCCTTTCGCAGATAGGTCTCAAGATCTGTGTCTGCAATTTGAGCAGAATATTCCTCTGCCAGGCGCTGCAGCGTCGGGCGCATCTCCTCCAGCGCCGCAACCACGGGGCGCAGGCACTGAGAGACATGCTCCAGCGTCGTCCCATAGTGCCGGTATGCCTTCATCAGAGCGCTCCGGCCTCTGGTGGTTAAGGACAAGGTGGACAGGTTTTCCTGCAGGAGCTCCACGCAGCCGTCCGCTGTAGGCGGCAGCAAATGGGAAAGGTCAAATGAGACGAGAATATCCCGGGCAATCTGCGCCGGCGTCCGCCGGGCCATGCTGGCAAGAAACTGCTCCAGGTCGCCGCTGCACTGGCAGGCAGCAGGTGCAAAAAGCAGCAGGGCAATGGAGTAGGCTCCGCCGGTATTCTGGGCGATGCTGACCAAATCCACAAAAAGGCCCTTTAAATGCGCCTCCGGCACATGGACCTGGGCATCCAGCTGCTGTCGGAGCGCGGCAAAGGGAGCATAGCGCTGCCGAAAACGGGAGAGGTCCTGATACCCCTTACTGGTCAAGCGGCTCTCCAAATACGCTTGATCATAAGAGTTGGCCCGCGCACCCAGATACACCAGAGCTTCCAGCACCAAATTGGGCGATGCAATGTACTTCATCGTGTCACCTGCCTGTTTCATACGTTCAGGAAAAACTTCTTTGGCTTTATTATCGCATGCCAGTTTTCCGCTGTCAAATGATTTTTCGGCGGGACACAGCATGAAACCCCTGCCTGTAAGCCGGGACTTTGTTTCGGTAATACCAAGAACTTGGTTTTGCTTGACATTGGTAGTCTGTTGTGCTAGAATATCAGCAAATACCATATACACATAGAACATTGAACTGCTTCGCGCCGGAAAAAGCGGTGGCCGGGTCTCATCCCCCATGTGGTTCATCCCCGGAGGCAGCTGCCCGGCATTGTCTGTGCATGTCAATGGCAGAGACGGTCAAAACAATAGAAGTCACGGCATGTGCCGTCAATGGAACCGTAACTTCGCTCTAAATCGTAACAGGAGGAAAAACACATGAAGCAGAATCGAATTTTTCACAGAGCGCTTTCGTTGTTCTTGCTGGTAGCCATGCTGGCAGGCTTCGCAGTCCCCATACGAGCAACCAAAGCAAGCTCCGATTTGCCTCTGGAAATGGAGCAAATCGAAAACAGCAGCGTCACAGCAGAACTCCCCCAGGAGCCTATGGGAAGCATACCAAACGAAGCTTCCACTGGTGCGGCAAGTGGGGGCGGGGCATCGGATGACAGCATGGTCCGGGTGTCCATCCAGCTGGAAAAAGCCCCTACCATTGACGCGGGTTTTGAGATCAAACACATTGCGCAAAATGCAAAGGCCATGCGCTACCGGGACAGTCTAAAACAGACGCAGGACCAGCTGCAGGCAACCATTGAGCGCCAGGCGCTCCATGGTCAAAGGCTGGATGTGGTTTGGAACCTAACCCTTGCGGCCAACATGATTTCTGCCAATGTTCCGCGCAGCGCCATAGAGAAAATTGCCGCCCTGGATGGTGTAAAGGCCGTTGTAGAGGAAACCTGCTATCAGCCGCAGGTCGTTTCTGTGGGCGGCGAGTATCGCCCAGATATGGCAGTCTCTGGCCAGATGACCGGCGCATGCCAGGCGTGGCTGGAGGGGTACACAGGCGCTGGCCGTAGAATTGCCGTGATTGATACAGGCCTGGATACGGATCATCAGTCCTTCAGCCCATCCGCTTTTGCCTATGCCCTGGATCAGGCGTCCAAAGAAAAGGGGATTGCCTACCAGCTTCTGGATGCCGAAGAAATCGGCTCTGTGATGAAGCAGCTGAATGCCTATCAGCGGGCAACCGGCAGCGGGCAGTCCCTCTCCGCTGCAGATCTTTACATCAACAGCAAGGCCGCCTTCGGCTACAACTACATCGATGGCGATTTGGATGTCACCCACGACCACGACGACCAGGGTGAGCACGGCTCCCACGTTGCCGGCATTGCCGCCGCCAACCGTTACCTGGAACAGGACGGCGCCTATGTAGACGCCATGGAGGAGGTGCAGGTAGCCGGTAATGCGCCGGACGCCCAGCTCCTGGTCATGAAAGTCTTCGGCAAAAACGGCGGCGCTTTTGACTCCGATATTATGGTTGCCATAGAGGACGCCATGATTCTGGGCGCCGATGCGGTGAACCTGTCTCTGGGTTCCTCCTCCGCCGGCACGGCAACAATAGAAGATTCCACCTATCGGGCTCTGATGGAGCGTGTGGTGGAAAGCGGCATGGTGGTTGTCACCTCTGCTGGCAATGATGGCTACTGGTCCATGTACAGCACCGGCGGCTATCTTTACAGCGACGATGTGAACTATGACACCGTCGGTTCCCCCGGTTCCTATGCCAGCTCCCTGGCAGTGGCCTCTGTGGACAACGATGGCATCATTGGTCCCAGCCTGGTTGTGGACGGCAATTCCATGGGCTACATGGAAAGTCTCGTGGACAGCTACGGCTACGCCTTCGGTAATGCTGCCATTTCCACCCTGGACACTTCCCCGGACGGCAGTGGCACGCCCTACGATTTCGTCTTGGTAGACGGCTATGGCGCTGCGGATGACTATACCGGCATCGACTTGGCCGGAAAAATCGTGCTGTGTTCTCGCGGTGGTGATTACTACTATTACGAGAAGGCCAACACCGCCGCCGAGCTTGGCGCGGCAGCACTGGTTGTATATAACAACGAAGCTGGCGTTCTCTACATGGATTTGTCCGGATACAACCATTCGATGCCCGCTGTGTTCATCAGTCAGTCCCACGGCGCTGTCATCAAATCCGCCGCAACGGAGCAGGTGACCGAGGACGGACGTACCTATTTTACCGGTCAAATCACCGTCCGCAGCAGGCTTTCTGGCAATTATGAAAACTCCGATTATAAAACTATGAGTTCCTTTAGCTCTTGGGGTGTACCGGGCGACTTGTCCATAAAGCCTGAAATCACTGCGCCTGGCGGCAACATTTATTCTGTGAACGGCGCCGCATCCGAAACGGACCAGTATGAGCTCATGAGCGGTACCTCCATGTCCTCCCCTCAGGTAGCCGGTATGGTGGCGCTGGTAAAGCAGTATTTGCAGGAACAGGACATTCATGTCTCCGGCCTCAACGAGCGCGGATTGACTCAGGCTTTGCTCATGAGTACGGCTGAGCCCATGCGCAATGGCAGCAACGGCAACTATTACTCCGTGTTCCAGCAGGGAGCCGGTTTGGCCAACGTCAGCGCCGTGCTCAGGACCCCCGCTTACCTGACGGTAGACGGTGCAGCCGACGGCAGAGTCAAGGTGGAGTTGGGCGACGACCCCACCCGCACCGGTGTCTATACCTTCCGCCTTCAGCTGAACAATCTAACCCAGGAGCCCCTTGCCTATCAGCTGTACGCCGATGCTTTCACCCAAAATGTGTTCCAGGACGAGGCGGGCAATGCCTGTCTGGATACTCTGACCCGCACTCTGGAGGCCGATGTGGACTTTGCGGTCAACGGCGCTTCCCTGTCAGCCCCCAGTGACCGCAACGCCAATTTTGACTTCAACGGCGACGGCCGGGTGACACGTGCTGACGGTCAACTGCTGCTGGATCATGTGACCTTGGGCACAGAGCTGACGGCAAATGCCGACTATGCCGATATGAACGGCGACGGCCAGGTAAATACTTACGATGTGCATCAGTTCCTGCGCCTGTACCAGGGCGCTGTGGAAGTTCCCGCCAGTGGCTCCGTCACAGTAGATGTCACAATGACATTGACCAGCGGCGAGAAGGCAAGGCTGGATGCAGAAAATCCCAATGGCGCCTATGTGGAGGCCTTTATACAAGCTGTTCCTCTGGCTACCGCTGATGGAGAGCTGCTCCCCACTCTGAGCGTCCCCGTTTTGGGCTTCTATGGCAATTGGAGCGATGCATCCATGTTCGACGTGGGCACACAGATTACCCACGCCACTGGAGAGGAACCTCGCAGCTCCTATCTGGGCAATCCCTCCGGTAACGCCGTCGGTGTGGTTTACGGCGATAATCCCAGACAGATCTGGTATTTCGGCGGCAACCCCATCGTGCCGGATGAGCACTATCTCCCCCAACGCAACGCCATCAATACCGCCAGAGGCGATTTCTTCTACCAGTGGAGCTTTGCGCCAATCCGGAGCGCTGCCGCCACCCGCTTCACAGCTGTGAATACCACAACCGGCGAATCGTTGGCCTACAGCGAAGGCGGTCCTGTCACCGCTGCATTCTACTATCCCCTGTACGCAACCTGGATGGGAACGCCCCAATATTTGGAGCTCGGCCTGCACCCGGATGTAGAGGTGGGGGAATCCGGCCTCCTGAGCCTGACTTTGGCGCCTGAGTATTACGTCCACAACGGTGTGGTGGATTGGGACGCTCTGGGTCATGGCGCCACCATGGAGGTCCCCTTTACAGTCGATGTGGAGGACCCTCAAATATTGGAAGTCAAAGTGGACACGGAACACAATGTGATGCTGGTCACTGCCAGCGATGACCAGTATCTGGCTGGCGTTCTGCTTTACGACGTAACCGGCCGCAAGCTTCTCAAGTCCGTGGGCACCACCCCGGATGCCAAGCCCGGCGAAACCATCACGTTCTCCGTGCCCCTTGACGGCGTGGCAGGCTACAAGTTCATCATTCAGACGGCAGACTATGCTGCCAACTTCGCCACATATCAGATCCGGGAAACCGTTGGCGACCCGGAGCCTCTGCCCACCAGACTGGCTTTTGATGAAAATCTGCGCACCTGGTCTACGTTCCACAAGGAAGACTATTACTGGAACACCAGCAAATGGTTCGACAGCGATATCGCACCCGTTTCAGCTACCGCTGTGGGTGAATACGCCTTGATCTGCGACGAGGGTGGAAAGCTATATGCTGTCCCTGTGGACGATATGCTGAGCTACCACTATATCCGTAAGCTGGAATATGTCCTGACGGATATGGCCTATGATGCTTCCACTGACACAGTATACGGCGTCACAGGCAGTGGCCTGCTGGTTTCCGTGAACAAATGGACTGGCGAGTTAACGGAAATCGGCAACATTGGTATCGATACCAACACCCTGGCAAACGACGGTAAGGGTACCTTCTATTGCTTCACCTGTACGGAGGTTCAGGGCAGCTATCGCTTGGACCTTTATTCCTTCACCCTGGATGAATCCGGCAATTTGACCTCTCCGGTGTTGGTCGGTTCCCCTTATACCGGCTATGCCAAATCCTCTGGCATATCCACCATGGAATACGACCCCGTGAATCAGATTCTTTGCCTGTTTGCCCGCATTCCCGGGTATTCCTATGATTACTCTTACTACTATGAGATTGACCCCGCCACCGGTAACAGTCTGCTGACCGATTATTATCCACCCACCCCCTTCACAAAGAGCGCCGTGGCGTTGATCTTCCCCCAGTGGGGCGAGGGTGGAAGTGCGTGGACAGAACCCACCGACCAGGTAGCCAGTGTTGGCTTCTCCAGAAACGAGGTGGAAGTTCTCATAGGTCTGACTGCACAGCTCCATCCGGAGGTTCTGCCATGGAATCTGACGGATAAGAACGTGATCTACAGCTCCGCAGACGAGACCATCGCAACTGTGGACGACCGTGGCATCGTCACCGGCGTTGGCCTGGGTACCACAACCATCCGCGCCACTTCGGTGTTGGATTCCACCGTATACGCCACCTGCACCGTTCATGTAAAGCAGTTAAGCGTCACGGTGAACGGCATTCTCAGAGACAGCGACAAGCTTGGTACGCCGAAGTTCTATACCTGGAACATGGAAACTGGCGATCCCTACGTCGTTGGGAATACCCTAAAGAACCCGCCTATGGCTGTTACCAGAGTCCCTGAGACTGACACCTTCTACCTGCTGGATGCCGAACACGGCACGATGCATCTTCTGGATCAGGACGGCAAAGACCTGGTCGAGCCTGCGGATCACTACTATCAGCAGAACTACTGGATCTGGGATTTGGCCTACAGCCCATACTTCTCCACAGAGGATACTCCTGCAGTTTATGGCATCCGTGAAAACGCCATCGTTGCACCCACCAATCCCATGAATCCTCAATTTGCAAACATCAGCCTGGGGAAATACGGCGTTTCCTTCCTGGCAGGCATTGCCGCCGGTGGTTGCGAGCACATCACTTACAAGAACTACTACGGCTATGACGCAGAAACAGACAGCGAAGTGGTCTATTTGATCGATGATCAATGCAACGTCTGGCGCTGCAACATGTTCCTGGAGGACGGATACCGCTATAATTTCGTCTATTCTGTCATTCCCAGCGACATGGAAATCAACTATCCCGCCGGATTCTCCGGCAGATCCTCCCTGGTCATTGGGGAAGACGGCGCACTGTATTTCTCCGCCTGGGTCGGCTCTACCAATGCGCTTTACCGCCTGGTTTACGACGAGAGCTCCGAAACCTACCTCAGCACACTCCTGGGTGATTTCGGCCAAGACATCTGGCCCGCCGTCATCCTGGATGCCACCTCCAACGCGCCTGCAGCCGCCGTTCCCCCTCAGGGAAGCACCCTTTACCTCCAGTCTGAACCAGAGGCAGACGGTACGCTGCATGCTGTCCAGGTAGAAGAAACAGAGTCCCAGTTGAGCCCCGGCATCCAGACGGACCGGGATCAGCACACCATCACAGTCCCCATTGTGGCCACAGAGAGCACCAACGGCCTGTTCCATGTGGAGTATGATCCCGATGCATTGGCCCTCGTCAGCGTGAATCCCGGCTCTGTCCTCAACCGCTATGACACCAGCACCGCAGGTAAAATTCGCATGGGCTACGCCGACGCCAATGAGATTAACGGCATCATTGCCAATCTGGTCTTCCGCTACACCCCTGGAGACGAAGCGGAAGAGACCGACCTGATCCTGTCCGTGGTGGAAGATGGAGCCACCTCTGCCGGTACCACGGAAGCCGTGAAGATCACCTTGCCTGAAGACCCCTTCCCAGAGCGCTTTGAGGATGTCCAGAAGGGAGACTGGTTCTATGACGATGTCAAGTTCGTTTACAACCAGGGTCTGATGGTGGGCGTCTCGGAAACCCGCTTCGCTCCCAATGCCACCGCAAACCGCGCCATGATCGCCACCGTCCTGTACCGTTTGGCGGGCACCCCCACGTATACCACAGAAAATCCCTACACGGATCTGAAACAGGGCTCCTACTACTACGACGCCGTGCTGTGGTGCACCGAAAACGGCATTTTTGAAGGCTACGGCAACGGAAAATTTGGTCCCATGGACGCCGTAACCCGGGAGCAGCTGGCAGCTGTGCTGTACCGGTACACCGAAAAGTACTTGGATATGGATGCTTCAAGCCGCGTGGTTTTGAAGGATGTCTACCGGGATTATGAAAAGATTTCCCGCTGGGCAGAAGACGGTATGAGCTGGGCATCTGCCACCGGGCTAATGGAAGGTTACCCCGACGGCACCGTGCGGCCTCGCAATGGTGAAAAGCGCTCCGAGATTGCGGCCATGTTCCACCGGTACTGTGTCAATATTCTGGACGTGTAATCCCCATCCGCTCAAACCGCTCAGGCGAGTGGAGCATATTGCAAAATAGCTTCTTTGTAAACCTTGTCTAACACAAACAGGGGAAGAAACCACAAAAAACGTGGCTTCTTCCCCTGTTTTCAACTTTTTCTACCAGGGATTTATATAAAAACGCATGTTGCTGCAGGCCCTTTCCTAGAGGTTGGGAAGCCAGCTTGGGCGCCGCACCCCTTTCCTGTCTGGTCTCCACCTGGTTCTCATTCCGTTTCATCCTGTCCCACAACCAGAACGCAGGGATCAAAGCAGCGTTCCCGCAATTCGTCCATGGCCTGCTCCGGATCCTGTTCGTCGGTGAGCCATAGGCTGTAGCAATATTCACAGAAGCCGGACAGATCCATCTTAAAGTTGGTCTCCCAAAGGTTGTTCATGACCCAGGAATAGACCGGCCGGTGGTTGTTCCTCTCCCCTCCATCACAGAGCCGGATGGGGTGGTGCTTCATCTCGCCCATATAAATGAGCGGCGTATCCCGCATGGCAATCAGGGCGCTGCCCTTGGGAGACAGGTAGGCCAGGCCCTCATCCGACATATAATACTCCATGCAGGTTCCCGGAAGCTGATCCACACCGGGGCGGAAGGCTTCGCCACCCTTGCGGATATACAAGCTGCTGTCCGGCAAATGCAAACTCAGGGGCAGAAATACGCTTTCGATGTCCGAGGACAAGGTTTTACCCAGTTGGAGGCAGAAGTCCACCCGCGGCATGGCTTCATAGAACTTGACCATCACATCCGCCCGGACCGTACCTGGGAGGCGGTAGCGAAGCTGCAGCTGGGTAAATACCTCTCCCCGTTCCAGGCATCGGACTTCTTCCAGCTGGCCAATGTACAGCCGGGCGTGCTTTCCCCGGATGTTTCTGCCAACCAGCCGCCGCTCCTGCTCTTCCCGGCAGGCACATGCAGGGTCCTCCACGGAAATGGAAGTCACTTCATATACCGGGGTAAAAAACGGAGCTTCCCCCAAGCCCAGGAGATTTTGGCCGGTGCGCTTGTCCACCAGGGCGGTGACTCCCTCATGGGGGCAGTAGCACAGATGGAACCAGCGGTTTTCATATTCATACGGCAGCCGGTAGGTCACCGGATCATAGTCATTCACAATGTCCCGAACCCGCTCCGCACCTACGTAGCATTTTCTGCTGTTCAGCGTCTGGTTTTCTTCCGGCAGCTCCCGGTAGGTATAGCATACTTCTTCATGGGGAGCAAAGGTGTCCACAAAGCTGATTTTCCTGCCTCGGGGATGAGGAGAGACCTGGCAGGCCAGCTTCCGCCCATGGGCGTCCCGGACTTCCGCCCTGGCCAAATGGGGGCTTTCTATGTAGAACCCCCCCAGCCGCTGCCCCGCCCTGTCGCTGACATGACACGCCCGGACTGTGCCCCTGGTGCTGTAATACCGCAGAATGTCCCCCTTCTCTGCCGCAATCCGGTTCAACATCCGGGATGCAGCTTCATGGGCTTTGGAGGCATAGCTGTTTTTGCGCATGTCCAAATTCAGCACCATCGTATCATAGGGATTGGTAATGGTAGAGGAGTGTCCCCAGGTGTGCTCCGCATAGAGCATCAGGTTATCCTGCGCTGCAGCATAGAGGTCCGGGTACTTGCTGGCAATCTCTCCATCCAGCCGCTTACACAGCTGATAACGGTGCTGCGCGTCTTTGTAATGCTTCACGGCGTAAGGCGTGCTGCCAACGCCGTTGGCCCACCAGTCGTTCAGGTCCCCCCGATATACCGGGGCGTCCTCCAGCTTGGGACGGATGGCTGCATACAGTTCCTGGAGGGAAACCATTTTCACCTGGACGTCCGGACCATAGCGCCGGTTGTACGCCTCTATGGTATGCAAAATTTCCAGCGCCGGGGGCGCGTTGTCGCTGAATACGCCAGATACTGCGGTGATCATAAAATCATACCCGTAGCCCTCTTTTTCGCACAGGCTCAAATAGTGGTCCAGGTTTCTATGGAAAGTCGCTACAGAGTCCTCCTCTTCGATCTGCTTCCCCAGGTGATTTTGCATCATAAAGTTGACAGACCGGTTGGCCTTCAGCCCCAGCACATTGCCCAGATTATAATGCTCCCCGTTCCATACCAACAGGCGCTGCCCGGCAGCGTTTTCCCACCAGAAGGCATTTTGGTTCTGGTACAACGGATACATGCCGTGGTGGCAATGAATGTTCATAAAGAGGAATTCCACGCCCTCGGCCAGCATGGCGTCCCGGTAGCCCATGGAAATGCCGTTGATATCCGCCATCATAGCGGTGCGCATGGCGGCGCCGTGTGCTCCCAGGTACTGCTGCCAGCGGTTCAGCCGCTCCCGGTATACAGAGCAATCCACCAAATCGTTAAAGTTCAAATAATTGGCAGACAGGCCAATTTTTCCCTCCGCCGCCAATCTGAGAAAGGCTGCCTGCTCCTCCGCCATTGCAGATTTCCAAAACTCCTCCACACAGAACAGGGTTTCGCAGTTCCATCGGAAGCCGGCGTTGGCTGGCTGCTCCATCATGGAAAGTACAGTTTTGATGTAGTTTGCCTGGGTGTCTATGACCCGCTCCTGCAGGTCTGTATAGCCGATGTCGGTATGAGAGTGGTGAATCACATAGACGGTTTTAATTGAATGTGCCATGGTAAGCGCTCCCTTCATTGTCATGCAAATTTTTTCGGTCAAGTCCATTTTGGGGCTTAACTTTTATTTGCAGGCTTTCTTGATTCATCTCGCACGCAGGCGAGGAGGATGCGGACCCATTCCCCATCCGGCGAACAAACCTGATAGGCTCCCGCCGCCTCGGGAATGATGCAGGTTTCTGCATAATGCAGCTCAAAGGGGTCAAATCGGCCCTCCGTACTGACAAGCAGGGCACGCTGGCCTTCCACCAGGTTCATCACATGGACGCTGCCATTGCGGTGAATGGGTAGCTTCTGGTCTGTGCTGATGCGGTAAGTATCCAGCGGCTCCTTTTCATGGAGGCCCGTGCGCTCTATGCTTCCGTCTTCATTTTGGTAGACCTGCGTCACAGCATTGACCAGATGCTCCTGAACCCACTGGGTATCCCGATCCCACTGGATATTGGCTGCACCGTGCTCCAAATGGACTGGCCGTGGCCTTCCGTCCAGATCCAGGCGGTCCCAGTCCCACAGCTTGAATGTAAAAATATACGGCGTGGCGCTAATCTCCAGCACCATGGTGTTCGCCCCGGAGCAGTGCACCGTTCCCGCCGGAATCAGCACATGGTCGTGCTTTTTTACAGGAATCCGGTTGACGAAGCGCTCCGCCGGAAAGGGGGCTCCGCCCTGCTGGGCCGCTTTCAGGGCCTGCATCATCTCCTCCGGTTGAACGCCGGTTCGGAGGCCCAAAAAGACGCAGGGGTCTTCCCCCTGGGCGTCCAGAAGATAATAGCTTTCATCCTGCGTGTACTTCATGTTGAAATGCTGCTGGATATACTCCGTCAGAGGATGCACCTGCAAAGACAGGTTCTGGCCGTTCATCGTATCCAGCATGTCAAAGCGAATGGGAAATTCCCTTCCAAACCGGTCATAAACCCGGTCCCCCAGCAGCTCCCGTGGGCAGAACATGACCAAATTCTGGGCAGGGGTCTGAATCTTCTGTCCGCCAAAGTCCAGGAGCAAGCTGTTTTCCTCCGGTACGCCGTCGAAGCTCCAAGCATAGTTCTTTCCGTTTTCCGGAAGATGAAAATGGTTTTTCATCCAGTCCCCGCCCCAGACCCCTGGATCAAAGTAGGGCACCATCCGAAACGGACGGGTCACAACCTCCTCCAAGGCGGCGCGGTACCCTTCACCGGATACCATAGCCGGGGAGCCCTCTGTGGTCATGTCCAGATAGAAATCCAGCTTAGGCAGAAGCCGCTCCTTCACCCGGTCCGCCCAGCGCCATTGCGCAAAATACCCTTGCTTGTATTTCTCCCGCTGGGTCAAGTTCTGCTTGGCCGTGCGCCAGTTGGTCATGCCACGGCGAAAGCGCAGCTGGATTTCCCAGCGGGTGATATCCGCCAGAATCAGGATATCCCCCTGACACACCAGCGACGCACCGACGCCATATACCAAGACCAGGCCGGAACCTACCTCCCCGATTTGCCGGCGGGCTCTCTCCAGGTTCTCCTCCGGAAAGAACTCCTCCAGCCGCCTGGCCGTCATGATGCCAAACACCGGATCGTCCGTTAAATCCTGGGCAACTTGCCGGTCCATCTCCTCCGGCGGAAGCGCCAGGCAGTCGCTGTGGATTTCCAAAGCCAGTCCCATGGGCCGCAGTCCCTCTAGCAGCTCCTGTTGATCGACTCCTGGATAGCACTCCACAACACAGACGGTCTTTCCTTTTGCGCTGCACCGTTGGGAAAGCACGGCCCGAATGGAGGCGTATCCCCCCACAGCTCCGCCTTTCCCACCGCTGAGTGGAATGGTTGGAAACAGTTGAAATGGATAGGTCGGATGGGTCATAGACATGGTTGCTCCTCTCCAAACACACAAATCGCTTACATTTAGAACCAGCATACACCAACGCGCCCTGTAAGTCAATATATAAGTTCATTTTTTGCATTTTGTATTTACATATTCCGGGGCACATGCTATACTAAAGCAGATACAAGGAGCTAACCCGGGAACCGGGCGCTTCTCCGGCGTCTCCATGTTCTCCACCTTATTTTCAGAGAGGATGATTCCCTTGGCACAGGCACTTTACAAGCAAATTGCAGAATATATCCGCGAACGCATTGTCAGTCAGGAATATCCGGTAGGCAGTCAGATTCCCACGGAATGCGAGCTGGCAGAGCGGCTCCAGGTCAGCCGCCCCACGGTGCGGCAGGCGCTGGACACCCTGACCAGAGAAGGCCGTCTCGTACGGATCAAGGGCAGCGGTACATTTGTGACCGAACCGAAGCTGCTCCATGAATCCACCAGCTTCATCACAGGTTACCGGGAAGAGAGCAGAAAAAATCATCGCATTTTACGCACAAGGGTTGTCTGTATCCGGACGGAAAAGGCCAGCAGTCAAGTGGCAGACGCCCTCAAATTGCATGCCAATGCTCAGGTCACCCGCCTGACCCGTGTCCGGCACTTGGAGCACGTCAACGAAAACGCGCCGGTGGTCTACACCACGGTGTACGTACCTCACCAGCTTTTCCCCGAAATGAGTCAGCTGGATTTTACCGATGCGTCTCTTTATGAAGCCCTGGACGCCCGGGGGCTGGCAGTGGCTCATGCCTCTCGCAGGCTGGAGGTCACCATGCCCCCTGCAGAGATTGCCGTTGACCTGAAAATCTCCCCCTTTGAGCCGACTGTATGGATTACTTCTCTGGGCTACACCAAAAGCGGCCAGGTGGTGGAGTACAGTGAAAGCTATTATCCTGCCAGCCACAGCAGCTTCCAGATTGAAATCAACCGCTGAAGGAGGGCCTATGAAGGATATCTACCTGTGCCTGGATGTGGGCGGCACAGAAATCAAGGCCGCGCCAGTGGACGCAGGCGGCGCGCTGCTCCAGCCATTGCGTCATTTTCCCGCAAGGTCCCACCAGAGCGCCCCCACTTTATTGGACCATTTTGCCTCTGTTCTTCAGGAAATCTCTCCCGGTCAGGCCATATCGGGGATTCGCCTGGCCTTCCCCGGCCCCTTCGATTACGAGGCAGGCATTTGCCTCCTGCAAGGGTTGGGAAAATTCGACGCCCTTTATGGGGTCAACCTCCGTCATGCCCTGGCCTGTCGCATGGATATCGAACCGGAAGCCATTCGGTTCGCCAACGACGCCTCTGCCTTCGCCCTGGGTGAGCTGGGCTTTGGACTGGCCAAAGCAGCGCCGCGCGCCATGTTCATTTGCATCGGTACCGGCTGCGGCAGCGCCTTTGGGGTAGGCGGCGCCTTGGCCCCCTTGGGAACTCCCGGCGTTCCGGCCTGTGGATGTGTTTACAGCGCTCCCTTTCTGGAGGGGCGTGTGGATGATTATCTCTCCCGCCGGGGGCTCGAAAAGCTGACCCAGAAGTATCTGGGGATGCCTTTGGACGGTAAGTCCCTTGCCCATCTGGCTCAGGAGGGGAATTGCCAGGCGCAGCTGTGCTTTTTGGCCTTTGGCCGGCAAATTCGGGACGCTCTATCCCCGTTTCTTGTGCAATTTCGCCCGGATGTTCTGTGCTTTGGCGGTCAAATCACACGCAGCGCCTCGTTTTTCCTGAAGCCCATGGAACATGCTTGCCGCACGCAGAACGTCCGGCTCTACATCACCGAAGACACCTCCGTCCGTACACTTCAGGGCTTAACCCGCATCTGACGCCTGGGTGCAGAAGCCTATGAAGCGCAGGCGCCAGGGCGCCTGTGCAAAGGCCAGGACATACCGCATCATTTGACCTTGTCAGTTTTTGATTTTGTGGTACAATGGAAGAAAGACCAGCGCGGCGCTGCCGCCTGGTGGAGTTTCCGGATGTATGGGAGAAATGGACAGGGATATGGACGCAATTGTGGAGATTCTGGCCCGGGAGTTGGGACAACAGGCAGAGTATGTGAAAAATGTGGTGCAGCTTTTGGATGAGGGAAACACCATCCCCTTCATCGCCCGCTACCGGAAGGAGCTCCACGGAGCCATGGATGACACCACACTGCGAAATTTGGAGACCAAACTGCGGTACCTGCGCAGTCTCCAGGAGCGGCGGGAAGAGGTGCTCCGC
>OLPW01002021.1_pt1 | contig 18997 bp, 7 predicted proteins | sample 1672161 | NCBI WGS metagenome assembly OLPW01 (sample SAMEA3136654, study PRJEB25190) | human gut metagenome
CCGCGAAAGAATGGGTCACATCGAGCTGGCAGCGCCGGTCTCTCACATCTGGTACTTTAAGGGCACTCCGTCCCGTATCGGACAGATGCTGGAGATCTCCCAGAAACGTCTGGAAGAAGTGCTGTACTTCACTAAGTTCATTGTCCTGGATCCGGGCAACACAGAACTGGTGCCGAAACAGCTGCTGACCGATAAGGAATATCACGCATATCGGGAAAAGTACGGCGACGAATTTGAGGCAGGCATGGGCGCTGAGGCGATCCAGAAACTGCTGAAAGAGATCGACCTGGATGAACTGGCAGCAGAACTGAAAACAGAGCTGGCAGGTCTGGCATCCGGTCAGAAGCGTGTCAAGCTGCTGAAACGCCTGGAGATCGTAGAGGCATTCCGTCAGTCCGGCAACCGTCCGGAATGGATGATTATGGACGTTGTTCCGGTCATTCCGCCGGATCTGCGCCCGATGGTGCAGCTCGACGGTGGCCGTTTCGCCACTTCCGATCTCAACGACCTCTACCGTCGTGTGATCAACCGTAACAACCGTCTGAAGCGACTGATCGAGCTCGGCGCTCCTGAAATCATGCTCAACAACGAGAAGCGCATGCTGCAGGAAGCCGTCGATTCCCTGTTCGACAACGGTCGTCGTGGCCGCCCGGTCACCGGCGCTTCGAACCGTCCGCTGAAGTCCCTGAGCGACATGCTCAAGGGTAAGCAGGGTCGTTTCCGTCAGAACCTGCTCGGTAAGCGTGTGGATTATTCCGGCCGTTCCGTGATCGTGGTCGGTCCGTCCCTGCGCATGCACCAGTGCGGTCTGCCGAAGCCGATGGCCCTCGAGCTGTTCAAGCCGTTCGTCATCAAGCGCCTTGTCGACCTCAACTATGCCCAGAACATGAAGAGCGCCAAGCGTCTCGTGGACCGCGGCGACTCCGAAGTGTGGGGCGTGCTCGAAGAGGTCATCGCCGAGCATCCGGTGCTCCTGAACCGTGCACCTACGTTGCACCGTCTGGGTATTCAGGCATTCGAGCCGATTCTGGTGGAAGGCAAGGCCATCCACCTGCCGCCGCTTGCCTGCGCCGCATTCAACGCCGACTTCGATGGCGACCAGATGGCAGTCCACCTGCCGCTGTCCGCTGAAGCCCAGGCTGAAGCACGCTCCCTGATGATGGCTTCCGACAATATTCTGAAGCCGGCTGACGGCCACACCGTGACCATGCCGAGCCAGGATATGATCCTCGGTCTGTACTACCTGACCACCGTCATCGACGGTGCCAAGGGCCAGGGCCGCGTGTTCTCCTCGCTGGAAGAGGCCGAAATGGCCCTCGACAAGCATGAGATCGACATGCAGGCCAAGGTGCTTATCCGCCTTCCGGAAGACTTTGTGCTGCCGAAGGGCTGGGAGCCGAGCGAAATCGAAGTCGTCGATCCGGAACCGGGCAGCCCGGCCGTGGTGAAGGAAGAGCGCTTCCATGATGGTTCCGTGCTTTTCGCAACCTCCTATGGCCGTATTCTGTTCAACAGCACGCTGCCGGTGGATTACCCGTTCGTGAACGATCAGGCTCCGAAGAAGCGTCTGAGCAAGATCGTCGACGACATCGCAACCCGTTACTCCACCGCACAGGTGGCGGCAACGCTGGACGCGCTGAAGGATATGGGCTTCACCCGCGCACCGTGGTCCGGTGTGTCCTTCGCGTTCTCCGACGTTATCCAGCCGTCCGAGCGCGACGAGTACATCGAGAAGTACGAAGCCGAAGCCGACAAGGTCAACGAGAACTACGAAATCGGTATGCTCACCGAAGAGGAGCGCCGTCAGGAACTCATCGACCTGTGGACCAAGTGCACCAGCGAGGTTTCTGAGGCGGTCGAGGAACACTTCGACTCCAAGAACAACCTGGCTATCATCGTGCAGTCCGGTGCACGAGGAAACATGATGCAGATCAACCAGATCGCAGGCATGCGAGGCCTCGTGGCCAACCCGAAGGGCGAGATCATTCCTCGACCGGTGAAGTCCAACTACCGTGACGGCCTGTCCGTGCTGGAATACTTCATCTCCCAGCACGGTGCACGTAAGGGTCTGGCCGATACCGCACTGCGTACCGCAGAGTCTGGCTACCTGACCCGTCGTCTGGTGGACGTTTCCCAGGACGTAATCGTGCGCGAAGAGGATTGCGGCACCAAGCGTGGCCTGACGATGAAGGTCGGCGAGCGTGATGCTGAAGGCAACCTGCATCTGGTCAAGGCCGCCGATGGCGGTCCGTACTCCCGTCTGCTCGCAACCGACGTGATCGATCCCGCCGACGGCGAGACCGTGCTGTACAAGGCCGGTGACGCGCTGTCCATGGACGTGCTCAACGATCTTGTTGCCCACGACGTGGAAGAGGTCAAGGCCCGTTCCGTGCTTACCTGCGAATCCAAGCGCGGCGTGTGCGCCAAGTGCTATGGCTGGTCGCTGGCCACCAACAAGCTGGTGGATGTCGGCGAGGCCGTTGGCATCGTGGCCGCACAGTCCATCGGCGAGCCTGGTACCCAGCTGACGTTGCGTTCCTTCCACTCCGGTGGCGTTGCTTCCGCATCCGATATCACCCAGGGTCTCCCTCGTGTTACCGAGCTTTTCGAAGCCCGTACTCCGAAGGGTGAGGCCCCGATCGCAGAGTTCGCTGGCGTGGTCAAGGTGGAAGACACCGAGCGCGGCCGTCAGGTCATCCTGAAGCCGGACGACGATTCCGTCGAGCCGATCGCCTACCCGGTGACCCGTCGCGCCCCGATGATGGTCAAGGACGGCGATCATGTCGAAGCCGGCACCCAGCTGATCGAAGGCTCCGTCGATCCTAAGAAGATCCTGCGCATCCTCGGCCCGCGTGCTGCCCAGGTGAACATTGTGGAGGAAGTGCACACCGTGTACCGCTCCCAGGGTGTGGATATCCACGACAAGCACATCGAGGTCATCGTGCACCAGATGACCCGTCGCGTGACCATCATCGACTCCGGCGACACCGACCTGCTGCCGGGTGAGCTGGTGGACAACGCCCGCTTCCGCGAGATCAACCGCAACATCGTCAAGAACGGTGGCCGTCCGGCCGTCGGTCGTCCGGCGCTTATGGGTATCACCAAGGCGTCGCTGGCCACCGACTCCTGGCTGTCCGCCGCATCCTTCCAGGAGACCACCCGCGTGCTCACCGAAGCCGCCCTCTCCGAGAAGGTCGACGACCTCAAGGGCCTCAAGGAGAACGTCATCATCGGTAAGCTCATCCCGGCCGGTACGGGCCTCGCGCGCTACCGCAACGCCGTGGTCGAGCCTGACAAGGCCATCCGCGACACCATCTACCCGAACTTCGGTTTGGGTGGCGACGAGTCCGATGCCGCCTTCGGCGACGCCGATCTGTCCGAAGTCGACTTCTCGAACATCGACTTCGGAGATCTGAAGCTCGGCGACGACTTCAATCCGGATGACTTCCTGGACGACAATGGCGGTCAGATGGATTTGGGCGACACCCTGTGATCCGAAAAGCGATGATGGAATGGCATAACGTCTGAAATCATCTCAATACATGAATGGGGATTGGCTGGAAACAGCTGATCCCCATTTTTTAATGCGGAACTATTTTTAATGCGGAACTGCAGTTGCTGCGATCCCTACGACAACAGTCAGCCTATTGCGGAACCGTACGTATTGCAGAGCGGATATCTTCATCGCAAAATCGCATGGCAAATTACAATGAAGGTATGAGCTTTCTTCCATATCCGCCGCCGCCTGAACCAGGTTGGTATGACGATGATGCCACAGTAATGTCTTCTCTCGTTGAGCCCGCCATGGCGGAGGCTGCGCAGTCGCAGCCAACATCGCAGCCAACATACGAATCACCGGAATCCCAAGCATTCCAAGCATTGGAAAATGTGCAGGAATCCGCGGAATCGTATGCGGCGAACATACAGCCGGTGGAACAGGCTGCCGCAGCGCTGGAACCGTCCGACGTCGAACCGGTCAATGACGATGATGACATCGATTGGGATGGCACGGTGCTGTCTTCGGCGTTCACCATGAAGCAGCCGAAGCTGGAGTATGTGCTTTACAACGAGCAGACCGGCCAGGAAGTGATCGTCGATATGGGTGTGCTGCTGGGGCGCAAGCCTTCCGCTGAAGTGCCGGAAGGTGCGAAATTCGTGAAGTTGGAGGATCCGACGCGCACCATCTCACGCAATCATGCGGCGATCAGCTTCGATCAGGATGGCGTATTGTGGATCGAGGATTACGGTTCGCTCAACGGCACGTACATCATTCAAGGCAATGAGGAGATCAAGGCCGAACGCAAGCCGATGAAGCTTGACGCGCCTTGCACGGTGCGTATCGGAGACCAGTTCTTCACTTTCGAACAGCGCTGATTTCCTTCGCGCCGCGATACATGTTGCGTCGTCAATCCATAAATGAGGATGACGGCGCAACGAACATATTATGGTACGAAAGCTTACCAATGCAAGCGGCTTTTATTAGGCCTTATTAGGCCTTGTTTGGCGGCTTTCGTCGGGCTTTTGCCAAGTTCTACCAAGGGTTACCGTCGCAGACGGATGGCTGCGTTGATGGCGGAATCATTGAGACTGGCAAGCCAGTTGAGCAGATCCGGGTAGATATGCGGATTGCGCGCAAGGAAGGGGTGCAGCTCCGGAGCTTTGCTTGCGATTTCAGCCATCAGCATCTGATCTTCCGTGGTCATGGCCAATTCCGCGGTGAAACCAGCATTCGACGCGACTGGCTCTTGCGGCTGAATCGGCGAAAAATCAGCCACTTCAGACAGGTCTGCGGGGTTGGTATATGGGTCGACGTATTCCGTCGAAGCATCGTTCGCCATATTCGATGCAGGTGTTGCCGCAAACGGTTCAGGCTGGCATTGCTGGGTTGCCGGCGGCTGGTGCTGCGCCTGATATTGCACTTCCGATGATTGCTGCGGCTGCTGGTATTGCACCTGCTCGCTTGGCATCTGGTATTGCGCCTGCTCGCTTGGCATCTGGTATTGCGCCTGTTCAGAAGCCGTCTCGGCCTCCTGCTGCATGATTCCGTCCTGCGGAACCGGCCACCCCATCGCGACCAGCTGCTGTCGTGCGCGCTCATCGCCGAATTGGGCGACCCAACGCTTCAGGCCTGGGTACGCACGCGGATTGGCAACCACATTCGCGCCGAATTCCGGATTTTCGTAAGCGATTTTCGCCAGAAACACGGGATCTGCGTTCGGATCCTGCACGGCCGCCACCGCGGCATCGAAATCGACCATCATGATCTCCTTATCTCGTGTTCTGTAAATATTGTATTGAATACGCTGATATAACGTGACAAATCCGATTATTGACGATTGTCATTGCGAGAACATGCGCATTATTGGACGGCACGTAACGTTTGCAATGTGCTTTCCTGTAAATCGCCGATATCCTCGTGATCGTCGATTTTGCTGACGTTCCAATCGTCATTTGCCGAATAATCCGATGATTTGCCGCATATATCAAGCACAATCACGGTGACGTTGTCGTTGCCGCCCGCGTCGAGCGCGGACTGCACCAGCATATCCGCGGCGACTTGCGGATCGCCATATGAGGCTGCCACATCGGCGAGCAGTTCCCGATCGATCTGCGCGTGCAGGCCATCCGAGCAGATGATGAAACGTCCCGTGGAGCGCGCCGCATACCAGTCCGGCTGAATGCCGTCAGGAGCGCCGACGCATTGGGTGATGATATTGCGCGGTATGCATCGGTTCGCCTCGTCCGGTAGCATTTCGCCGGTGTCGATGGCGTTCTGCCGTTCGGAATGGTCACGTGTGATCCGGGTCAGCGACTCCGCCATCCAATGGCCTTCCGCATCGGCGCGCATATGGTAGGTGCGTGAATCTCCGACATTGATGACGTAGCAGTACTCATCGATGGCTTGTTCATGCACGCTATCTTCAACGCGAGTCGGCAGCACCACGCCGGTGATGGTGGTTCCGGCGATGCCGCCAAGCTCCTGGCCAAGTTCGAGCACCTGTTGCTGCGATTGGCTCAACGCATGTTCGATGGACGTACGGTTGCGCGACGGCTGTTCGGCAAGCTGCGAGAAACATGCCGCCACCTGTGCGCTGGCCCGCTCGCCGCCTTTGCCGCCGCCCATGCCATCGCATACGACATATACGCCACGGCTGGCGAGAGCGTTGTCTTGGTTGTTTTTTCTTTTGCACCCGACATTGCTATTCAGGCCGGCCTCGATGCTACGGAAGATCATGAGTCCCGTCCTTTCTTACGATTGTGCTTCCGATCGCTGCCGTTGTTCCGCCCGCTGCGGTTGCTGCGGAAGTGGAAAACGTCGGCAAGCGAAAGTTTGGCACGCCATCGGCGTAACGTCGGCAATGACTTGAGCATGTACTTGCGTTCCTGTGCAATATCGCGCCAATACTGCTGCACATGCTCTTCGTTGACGAAATTACCGGAGAAGGCCGCGTAATCGGCTTGCGCGCCCAAAGCGAGCAAGGTCTCGCGGGAAATATCCATCTGATTCGCGATCGAAACCGCCTGTTCGCTGCGTGTGCCTCGAATGTCGAGTCCGCTTTGCCGTGCGAGCGCGGCGACCGATTGCCAGCCGGCTGCCACACGCTGCTGCGTGCTGCCGTGTTTTCTTGATCGTGCCAGTGCGATCGCTTTGATGGCGAGCAGGAGACCGCATATGATGAGCAGCGTCCATAGAGGGCTTCCGTAGATGGCTACTTTTCTTGCGATTCTGCCGAAATGCTGCCAGAACAGGTTGGCTGAGGTTTCGTCGGCCATGCTTCCGCCGATTGAGGACTTGCCTTTGGCCTGGGTGTCGTCACGTAGCGGGTCGGTGAGTGGTACCGGGGGCTGGCGTACCAGGGTTTGCGGATTCGGTGGGGTGAGGTTCTGGTTTTCGTCGGGGACTTTGGTTTCCTTTGGCGTTGGATAGAATGCCACCCAACCGTAGCCGTCCAGTTTGATTTCCACCCATGCGGTCACGTCGTTGCCGGTGAATTTCGTGATGGTGGTTGTTCCTTGTTCTTCGGTGCGGCTTTCGCTGATTTCACCTTCGTCGTCTTTTGGCAGGAATCCGAGTACCACACGGCTGGGAAGACCTAGGCTGCGTGCCATCAATGCCATGGCGGAGGCGTATTGTTCACTGTCTCCGACCATGGCCGTTCCGGCGAGCAGTTGGTCGATGCGGTAGTTGCCGTGGCCTGCGGTTGACGGGTAGTCGCCGCTTAATCCGTGTGAGAACCAACCGGATTCTTTGAGCTTTTCGGCTAAGGCCTGGGCCGCTTCGCCGCCTTTGGATTGGCCTCCGGCGATGGCTGTGGCGAGTTTGTCCACGCAGTCGGGCACATCTTCGGCTTTTGGCTGGCTGATGGCGGCCGCGTCTGTTTTGGCGATCTGTTTGTCGGTGGGAACCGTTGGCATGATGCCGGTTTCCGTGTAGGTGAGACCTTCGGAGGTGCGTGAGGGGTAGATGGCCGACATGGTGTCGCTGTTGTAGTAGAACGAGTCGGAGTTTTCGCTGTTGTCGAATGTCACGCTGGATGCGGCTCCGGCCATGGGCAGCCAGTAGTCGCTGAGTCCTTTGTCCACGGTGAATGTGGCGGTGAATTTCTTGCCTTCGGCATTGTTGGTGATGGAGGTGCCGACACGTCGGTAATTGGAGGAGTCCGATGACATGGTGGAGTCGGACAGATTCCATACGTTGCCGTCGAAACGGTCCATGACCGCTAGTCGCACGCTTGATCCAGCGGGCAGGTTTTCGACGGTGAGGAGCACATCGTCCTTACTGTTTGTAATGTACGAGCGCATGCCGCTTAACGGACTGGTGTAATTGTACGGGCTAAGCGGCGGATCATAATGGTCGCGCAGAATGGTGCGGTCCTGATCGACGACGAGGCATCCTCCAATAGCCAATGCGACGGAAAGCACCACGATCACGACGGAACTGAGCCAACGTCCCAATTCCAGTAATTTCCAACGTGCGCTGATCCAAATCACCAATATGAGCGCCATTATGGTGCCTACGAACATGCGGTAATAGCCGGAAGATGAGCCGAGCAATGCACAGATCGCAAGATTGGCGATGACGGGAATGATGGCGATCATGGTGAATCGGCCATCTTCCGTCACTGCGAAAATGCCGGTGAGCAGCGCGGACCACAGGCAGATGGTCCATACGGCCAGCAAACAGCCATCGGCGGTACCGGTAGGAGGTTCGACCGACAGAATGAATTTGAACGATCCGAGCATGTTCATCCAGCCTTGTGTAAGCGTGCGCAAGGTCGGAACAATATGGGCGATGGTGGTGTCGTTGAGGAACAGTACAGGGCCGACAACCAGCTGGGCGACGGCCATGAACAGCATCTGCCACCAGAGACGAAGTGCCGGAACCGTGCCTGCGAGCGCCACGAGAGATCCGATGATGGTGGCCGGAATGGCGGCGAGCGCCCAGGATGTGGCCGATCCGTAGACGTCGATGAGGTTGCTGGCGGCGGCGAGGGTGAGTAGGGCTGCGACGAGCAGGCTTGCGTATTGCGAGGCGCGTGTCCGGCGTAGGTAGGGGAGTGCCTGTGATTTGCCGTCTCGTGACATCCAGATGACGGAGTGTGTGGAGTCGGCCCATGAGCCGGTGCCGGTTCCGGTGAAGGTGTTGCCGAATCCGGTGGTGCGGCCGGTGTCGCCGGTGTTGGTGTTGTGGGTGGAAAGTCCTGTGGTGCTCATTCCAGTACCCCCATGATCATTGGGAGATCGTCTAGGTTTCCTACGGTCGCCAGGGTGAAATCGGCGTATCGTTTGATGGCGCGTGGCTGTCCGATGGCGGTTTGCAGTACCACGCAGGTTGCGGATCGGGGGAGTGCGAGCGCCATGTGTTTGATTTCGTCGATGTTTTTGAGCCTGCCGACGGTGATGTAGTAGAACGATGAGTCGGGGGCATGGGCGAGGGTGGTTTGCGCCAGATTCGGATTGTCGCTGATATCGGGGGAGATGGCGCTGCAGCCGTCAAGGAATTCCGTGGAGTTGCGTGGCATGATGTGTTCGGTTCCCGCGTGTGAGGTCACCGGTCGGTTTTGGAGCAGGCATTGCACGCCGATGGAGGCATGGACGGATACCGCCAGTTCGAATTCGTCGGAGCTCACATAGTCGTCGGGGTTCACGCTGATGGTCAATGCGGTGTCGGTGCGTCGGGTCGCCTCGTATTGACGGATCATCAGTGCGCCTGTTTTTGCGGAGCTGAGCCAGTGCACGTTGCGTACGTCGTCGCCTGGCTCGTATTCACGCAGTCCGTAGAAATCGAGGTCGTCGTCGACGATTTCGCCGCTTGGCTGGCCTTCGAGATCTCGCGGAATTCCGGCGTTGAGTGTGTTCAGCATAACGGTTTTCGGGTGGATGAACACGTTGATTTGGTCGACAAGTTTCTTTTCGTGTCGTACGAGTCCGAATGGGTCGCCTTTGCGTATGGACAGGGGACCGACCGGCAGTACCGCGCGGGAGACGGCGGTGAATTCCACGGTGGTTTGGCGTGATTGGCCGGCGGCGAGCATGGGGATGGCGAATCGTTCGTGGCTGTCTCCGATGGGCAGGTCGCCGCGTGCTGATGTGGTTGGCGTGCGCCCTGGATTGTCGACGCACACATCGACTTTCACCGTGTCTGACACGGTGACGCGCCTGCTGGACACGTCTATGGTGGCGGTGAACGACGTGTTGCCGAGCGACAGCATGATGGCGGCGACCATCATGCATGCGAACACGATCGCCATGGTCAGCAGTTCATGCCAGCTGAGGATTGTGAACGCTATGAGTGAGGCGATGGCGAGTCCGGTCACGGCCCATCCGAGCGGCGACACGTATGAGGTGACCAGTCGTTTGATGCGATGCTTGATGCGTCGCAGGGATCGTTGCATGGTTCTCCTGCGCTGCATGGTTTTGGATTGTCGCATGCTTGACCTTTCGGGGGTTTACGAACGTTTCGTGTGGGGTGTGCGCTTCGCGTGTGCCGTGTCGTACGCGGCTGGCTGCGCCGTGCGTTTCAGGCGGTGGCGCCCACGGTCGGTGAAGGCACTTCATTGAGGATCTGTTCGATCATCTGTTCGGGGGTGGATCCCGCGAATGTGGCCTCCGCGGTGAGCGTGATGCGGTGTGCGAGCACGGCGACGGCCAGTTGCTTCACATCGTCGGGCACCACGTATCCGCGATTGCTGGACGCGGCCCACACGCGGGCGCATCGGGTCAGTGCGAGCGCGCCTCGCATGGACGATCCGACTTGGATGCGTTCGTTGTGGCGCGTCGCTTCCACCAAGCGCACGATGTATTCGATGATCGCGTCGTCGAGACGCACGGTTTCGCTGATGGCGCGCATGCGCAGCACGTCGTTGCCGGTGAGCACCGCATGCACGGTGGATGCACGGTCGGTGACGTTGACCTGTTTGAGAATGCTCACGCTCACGTCGTGGCTCGGATAGCCGATGGTTGTTTTGATGAGGAAACGGTCCATCTGCGCCTCAGGCAGTTTGTAGGTGCCGAGTTGTTCGATGGGGTTCTGAGTGGCGATGACCATGAACGGCTGCGGTACCGCATGGGTTTCGCCGTCGACGGTGACTTTCTGCTCTTCCATGACCTCGAGCAGTGCGGACTGTGTTTTCGGCGAGGCTCGGTTGATTTCGTCGGCGAGCACGATGGATGCGAAAATCGGACCTTCGCGGTATTCGAATTCGCCGTTCTTCTGGTCGTAGTAGGTTACGCCGACCACGTCGGACGGCAGCAGATCCGGAGTGAACTGGATACGTTTGAACGACATGTCGATGGAGTTGGCGAGGCCGCGGGCCAGCTGCGTTTTGCCGGTCCCCGGATTGTCTTCGAGCAGAATGTGGCCACCGACGATCATGGCGGTGGCGCATTGGCGGATCGGCTGTTCCCTGCCGACCACGACTTGGGAGACGTTGCCGACCAGTTGGGCGAACAGTTCATGGAATTCGGTGATGTCGGCCTGCGGCGCGGACATCATGGAAGAAGCCATGGCCGGCTGCGCGGGCTTGACGCTTGGTGCCGTAGTCTGCGGGAATTGGCGCGTTGCCATTACGGGAGCCGATTGCGATTGTGGTAGCGGCTGTTGTGTTGGAGCGGATTGCGTCGGTTGCGCCTGCATGGGCTGCGCCATTGGAACCGTAGGCCTCGTCGGCCTGGAAGGAGTTGCGTTATGCGTGCTGAGTACCGTGCCCTCTTCGTCTCCGTCCTGTTCCTGCGGATGCGTCGGCAGGCTTGGAGCTTGGAATGCGGGGCGCGCCTGCGGATTGCCGGGCTGTTGCGGCTTGCTCATATGGCGCCCAATGGAACCCAGCTGGGTGGCGTCGTCGTTTTCGTTGCTCATAGGTACTCCTTGGTTGCTTCTATTGATCGTATTGATGATTGGTTGTGATGTTGAATTTGCTTATTTGACGGTGAATGAGATGCCTCGCGCCTGTTTTCCTGCCAACCCTGTTCGTAATGAGATGGCTGAAGCATTGGTGTCTATCGAGGATTGCGTCTCTCCATTATCAGGGGTTGGTCCCGGTTCCGGATCGGGGGTTTTCTCCTCGTATCGGACTCCGGTCACGGGATCAGAGCTTTTCTTGGTCGCATTGATTTCTGGTTCCCCGGCAGTGGTGATCACGCGAACCTCCCAATCGCATCTGGTACCGGAAGGACTGGTGATGTCGGAAACATCCAGTGTGCCGTTAGCTGGCCAATCGTAGGTATGCGAGCTTTCCCCTGCCGGAGTGATGACGATCTGGCCTTTGACACTTCGCCCGTGGGCCTCCCAACTACCGCCATTGACATGAATGATGTTGGCGTTCTGTGTATCCCACGTCAATGAGGATGGCAGTGTGATTTCCGCTGGCTTTTTGTTGCCGACGGTATTATCGGTAGCGATTGCTGGGTCGCTGAGATGTGAGGTGTCGATGAAGTACTGTTGCACGCTTACCGTATCGCAGGTGCTCCAATCACCGGAAAGCGGCCATTCGGCTCTGCTCTCATGAACATCATCATCGTAATAACCCTTGGCCTTTACAACGAAACCTGTGACGCGTCCACCTTTTCTGGACCAGGTCGCCACACATGTGTTGTTGTTGAGTTCCAGCTTCACATTGGTTGGAGGATCGACTGCTGTGAAAGTCGAAACGGACGCTTCGTTGCGCAATGAGCCACTGCGTTCCGTAACCACGGTAATCGTCGGCTTAAGTTTTCTGTAGTACCACTCGTTCTTAATGTCGAATTCGACGGAATAATCCTTGGCGCTTGTCTCCACGGATTTGTCTTCGCCCTCGATGCTTACCGTAATCGACTGGTATTTCGAGTTACGTGCGTCATTGATCCGTCCTCTCACCACGATCTTGTCGCCTGATTGATCGGCGGAAATAGTCGGATTGTCAGGCGTACCCCAAGGCGAAACGGCATTGGATGCCGTGGAGGGCTGGCTCCAGTTCACTTTGTTATGCGCCTTGACCGTGGCGGTATAGGATGCGCCGTCGGTGATCGCATTGTCGTCGAATTTGAACGTGATGCTGGTGCCAGTGACTTCCTGGGCCGGATTCGCCACATTCGGACCGCTCAACGTCACCTGATACTTGTCGACGGCGGAGAAATTACCCTCCAAAGCCTTCCATGTGACAGTGATGGTGTTCTTGCTAGCTTCGGCCTTCACATCGGTCGGCGCGTCCGGAAGCTTGTCAGGCATGCCTTCCACGCCATTCGACTCCTTCGACCAGCCGACCTCATTCTTGGCCTGCACCTTGAACGAGTACGTCTTGCCGTTCTTCAAGCCGGTGATTTGGCAGGAGGTCACGGATCCGCACGATTTCTCGCCGGAACCGTCGCCGCCCCACGACACCTTGTATTCGCTGATCGGACTGCCGTTCGAAGAGCCGGCCGTCCAACTCAGATTCACCGCGCCATCCTGCGGGTCTCCGGCGATGGGGGAGAGCAGCGGCGCATCCGGCTTGTCCATCACCAAAACGTTGATGGTGCCCGTCACCTCACGTTCCTTCGTATTGGTGGCATCGCGCACGTTGACGATCACCTTGTTGGTGCTCGCGCCGATATCGGACGAGGCGCTGATCGACACCACACCGTTGGACGGGCAGTCCACGGTCAGCTTCGACGCGCCATCGGACGTGCATCCGGTCACGGTCAATGCGGAATCGGGGAACGGATTATACGCATCGGACAGCAGGTTCACTTCCTCACTGGATCCTGCCTTGACCTTCACGGTTTTCGCGTTGATGCGTGCCAAAGGCCTGTTGGAGGCCGTCACACGAACCGTGACGCCTGCGCTCACCGTGCCCTTCGAATATTGGATCGAAATGGGCACGCTCACCGTAGTTCCCGGCGAAGCGGTCTTGTCGGCGGACACGGTCAGCTTGCCGTTCGAACTCACCTTGGCGCTCACCTGGTCGGAATCGGTGCCACCCGAATACGTGTACTGCTTCTCATCGTCATACAGGTCGGACGCCGAATGGGTCAACGCGGTCAGATCGATGGTGGTGGCGCTTTCTCCTGCGACCACGTCAATGGTGGACGAGGAGAACGTCGGCGCGGGCATGTCACGTCCGATCACGGTGATCGGCAACGTCAACACCGCCGAATTGATGATTTTCACATTATCGTTCTTGTCGCGTTTGCCATCCACCGCGGTGAAGGTGATGGACGCTGGACCGGAATAATCCTTTGATGCGGTGAACTTCAACGTCTGGTCGTTCACATACAGGTCGCCGTCCGCGGCCTTCGTGGCGCTCACCGAATCGGCGCCGTCCACATACGCGATCTTGCCTGCGCCCACGCGCACATAATCGGCGATATTGATGGTGATCGTCTCGCGTGCGTTCACCTTCAATGCCGGCGCCTTCGGTCGAAGGGTCGGCGGGAACACGCCGTACGCGGGCACTTGGATGAACGCAGTGGACGTGATGTTGTATGTCGTGTTGGTCACGGTGTACGGCACGGCTCGTGCCTCGTCCGTCAATTCCACGCTAATGGTCGTGGACTTGTCACCGCCCTTGACATGCGCATGGTCGGTGGCGGAATCATCCACGGCCACCTGCAGTTCGTCGGCGCTGCCGGAAGGATTCGCGATCCATTGCGAAACGTCCACGTCGATGGATTTCTTATCGATCGTCGCGGAAGATGGCACACGGTAGTCGTATGCTGTCGGCGGTTCGATGGTGGCGTTGTCGTCCACGTTCACCGTCAATGTCGCGGTGTCGGACAATCCTGCCTTGTCTTTGACCGTATACACCACGTAATAGGTGCCCGCCTGCTGAGGAGTGGTGAAGGCGAGCGCATTGTCCGCCACGGTCACATTGCTGATGTCTTGCGATTCGACGTTTTCGCTGACGGCCAGGTCGGTGTTGTCTCCGGAGATGTCGTTTTGCGCCACGGGCACGGTTGCTGCGGTGTTGGGGCGCAATGTGATTTCGTCGTCGCGCGCGTATACGCCCGAGTCGGTGCCGGATGTGAATACGCCTACGCGGATTTGCGCTTGGGATCGTTGGCCGGTCCAGTCTTCGACGGCGTATGAGAAGGTGTCCGTTCCTGTGGAGTCGGCATAGGCTTCGTATACCAGGTAGGTGGCGCCGACTTCGCTGATGCGTCCGAGTGTCGGCGCCTTGTTGCCGAGACCGAGCAGCTGCACGTCGTCGCCGTCGGCGTCGATGCCGGTCAAGGTGATCGGGATCTGGACTTTTTGGCCGGCCGCGACTTGCGCCTCGACGTCGGATGGTGTTGGCGCAGCCTTGTTGGAAGCGTCTTTTTGATGCACGTTGATGGTGATTGTGGCGGATGCCGCGTTGCCGAGATTGTCTTTGACGGTGTACGTTACGGGGAAGGATCCGGTTTGGTCGGATGCTTGGTATCGTACGGTGTTGCCTGATACGAATACGAGTCCTTTGAACGTGTTTTTGTTGTATTGCAGGTCGTTTTGCAGGCTTACCGTGGTGCCGTCGGAGTAGGTCACGTGGTCGAGCACGTCGATGGAGACGATGCCGTCAGTGCGTACCTGCGTGGTGATGTTGTCGGCTTTCGGCACGGAGTTGGAGGTGGTCAGTGCCGGTGGCTGCAGTACGATCACGCCGGTTGACGTGCCTGCCGCGTTGGCGACGCTGTATTTGATCTGCACGGGCTCGGTCGGTACCTGTCGTGCGGTGATGTAGACGCGCTTGTTGCTTACGACGCCGGTTTTGATGCCGCTCGCCGCATCGGCGGTCACGCTGGTCACGGATAGCACACCACCCATCGGGTCGACGTCGTTAGACAGTGGTTCCACGATTGCGGTGTTGTCGGCGCCGAGCAGTGCCACGTCGTTGGCTGCGATGGGCTTGGCGGAGTCTCCGGTCACCGCCTGCACTTCGATGCGGGCCAGGCCGGTCGAGGGGATGGATCCTTGTGTGATGGTGTAGGGCACGTAGTAGGTGCCGGGGTTGGATGCGCTGAAGGTGAACGACATATCGGTGGCGTTCATGGTGGTGGATGCGCCGGATGGGGTTTCCACGGCGGTCAGCTGCGCGGGTTCGGCCGAGGTGCCATGCACGTATTGTTTGAGCGCGATGGTGGTGCGGGTGTCTGGCGTGGTCTGCTTGACGGCCGGATCGATCACCGCGGCCAGCGTGTTGGCCGGTTTCACTGAGAAATACACCATGCCGGTGCCGGTCTGCTGGCCGTCGGAAACGGTCACTTCGATGCCGGCGCGTCCGGAAGACATGGATCCCGCGTTGAACACGAGCTGCCCGTCGGCGCGTGTGGAAACGGTCACCTGGTCGGTGTTTTGCGGGGTTGCGGATACGAGGGTGAGCGGGTCGCCGTCGGGATCGGAGAAGCTGCCCAGCGCGTTGGTGGTGTAGGCCGCTCCTTGTTCCACGTCGATTTCCGGTGGCGTATCGGTTTGCTGGGGCGCGTTGTCGTCCCCGCCTACCAGTGTGAGGCTTACGTTGGCGTTGGAGGTTTGCCCGCGTCCGTCGGAGATTTCATAGCTGAACGATACGGATCCTTCGGATGCCGCGGAAGCGTCGAGCTGCAGATATCGTCCGTCGTATACGGGGGAAACGCTGATGTTGGCGCCGTCGGGGGCGCTTACCGAGGTGATGCGCAGTACGGAGCAGTCGGTCTGTTCGTCGTTGCGGAGCACGTCGAGGATCTGCTGCGATCCTGTTCTCGCGCCGAACGAATCATCTTCGGCTTTGATCTGGCCGGATTGCGACGAGCAGGTCTTGCTGAAATTATGCTGGTTGTTGGCGCTGTCGTTGTTCTGTTCCTGTTGCTTCGACTGTTTGGTTTCCACCTTGTTCCATTGGATTTTGATGACCTTGGTGGATTCCTGCGGATTCCAAACGTTGCCGTTGACCACGTCGTTGAGTATGACCAGACGATGGTTGGTGCGGAATATCAGTTCCGAAGTGGCGTTGATGTTGGTCAGGGTGTCGAATGCCGTATCCGAACCGTCTACGGAGCACACTTTGGCGTAATTGTTGGCTTTCTGCGCCCATGCGGCGAACACGCATCCGCCTGTGGACACCGGTTGGGCGGCCTCGCCCTTGCCGGAATTCGGTGTTTCAGAGGTTTTCTTGGTGCTGAGGTTCACCGTTGCGAGCCCGCGTGGTGTCGCCACGGCCACCCATCCGTTCTGTTTGCCGTCCGTGGAAGGGGCCTGCAAGGTCATGCTGCCCTGCAGATTGATGGCTGCGCTTCCCTGCGGCCAATACACGGTGCCTTTTGCCGCCACGACCGGGGTTTCGCCGATGACGGTGAACGATTCGGCATGCGGTGCGCCTCCTATCGTGCCAACTTGCTCGCGCGTGTCTTGCGGCCCTTTGATGCTCAGCACCGCGCCATCGGAAGTTCGGTATCCGTATACGGTTCCGTCATGCGTCACCGCGATTTTTCCGCCGGATCCCAGTTTCATGTTCGGCTTGTCGGTGGTGGGGTTGACGGATTTCACATCGGCAGCGGATCCCACCCACACATTGCCGGTTTTGGTGTTGATGAACGCTGCGGTATTGCCTCCGATAATGGTTTCGATATCCGTTTTGATGGCGGTGTTGCCGGTTTCGCTAATGGTGGAAGCCGCGATATTGCTGGCTTTGGTGCCTTCGGAGATCACTGTGTCGCCATCATGCTGTGCCACGTCGAAACGGGAGGCTGCGGATGAGACTCCGGCGTCCACATCCTTGTTCTTCGCATTGAATCGTGCGGCTTTGCGGTCCTTCAGCGACGTGATCCACACGGTGCCGTCGTCAAGTTGTACATGCTGTTGTGTCACCGAACTGACGATGAACGCGCCTGCGATGATACCCAGCAGCAGAAGCAGCATGACGATCGGCGTGATCCACCGTCTGCTTCCCGACGGCAACAGCAGTTTGCGCATCATCGATCCGAAGCGCAATTGACGTTCGTGCGATTGTGCCGGCTGATCGGCTGCGTTCTTGCGTTTGTCCATTTTCGGTTCTTCCTTGAGTGTTCCGATGGTCGTTGTGTTCGTTCCGGACATCGCCTGCGATGGAATAATGCCGTCGGCCGACCCTGTTGGGAAGTGCTGTGATGCTTATGGTTTGGCCGCGCACGCGATCGCAGGATTCTGCGACATCTGCCGGTCCGCTCGGATGAGGCTCACCTGGATGCAGGTCTGCGAGCCGTCGGCGGGTTTGATGCTGATGCGCGTGTCGGTGGTGGTGGTTCCTTGGGCGTTCGGGTCTACTCCTGCATCGCCTACCAGCGACCATGCGTACGAATCGCCGTCCTGAGGGTCGGGGTTCACCCATGTGAACTGCACGCTGCTGCCATCGGCGGAATATGAGCCGGCCAGATTCTCGACACTGGGCACGCTACTTGTGGTGATGGCCGAATCAGGCGAATCGTTCTCCTGATCATACGTTTCCGGATTCTTGATCTGCACGCTGCTGTTGTCTGAGACGGAATCCATATTCGGCATGATCACATACGCGAACGCCAGTTCGACGGCTGCAATCGCGGCGACCGCCGAAACAACGATCGCAAGAGGCTTGGCCCAAGTGCTGCGCTGCTTTGGGACGGTCGGTGAAACCTGAATGTTCGCCTGGGACTGTGCGTACAGATTTTGCGGGAACGGCGGTTCGCCTTCGACCGTGGTCGGCGTGGCATGGCCATACAATTCCTGCTGCGCACGCTGCATGTCACGCGCGAAATCATATGCGGAATAATACCGGTCTTCCGGCGCTTTATTCAACGCCTTGCGTAAAATCCGCTCCACTTGCGGGGGAATATCCGGCCTATTGAGCTTAGGGAGCGGATCGGTGAGAATGATGTTTCTCAGCAGAGCACCGCGTTCTTTGCCCCTGGTCGAGCCGAGGGCCGCGGAATAGCCGTATTCATATGGCGACTGGCCCGTCAGCATGGCGAACAGCGTCGCCCCCAGCGAATAAATATCGGAGGATTCGTTGCCTCCGCCGTTCTTCGCAAGCACTTCCGGCGGAGCCCACGCGATGGTGTAGCCGATGCCGGGACGCCCGTAAATCGTTCCCGCGATGCCGAAATCGGCAAGCATGGGCATGCCATGCGTGTTGATGAGAATATTGCTGGGCTTGATGTCGCGGTGGATGATGCCTTCGCGGTGCGCTGTGGAAAGGGCGCTCGCCAGATTGATGCCGACGGTGAGCATCTGGTCTGCGTTGAGCCTGTTGGATTCCAGGAAGGTCTTGTAATTGCCTCCCGGAGCGTATTCGAATACGGTGTAGCCGTTGCCTGTGGCGGTGATGCCGCTTTCGTACACCGAAAGAATGTAGGGATGCGAGGAGATCCTGCCCATGAAGTTCGCTTCGGAACGGAACCGCGACGCCGCGCGCGGATCGAGCGTTCCCTTGCTGACCTTGATGGCCACTTGTCGGCTGGGGGAAAGCTGCTGGTACAAATACACGTTCGCTTCGGAACCTGAACCCAACTTTTGGGCGAATGTATACCCAGGGATTTGAGGGGGAATGCCGTTCATGGCTTCCATATGCTCTCT
>OLPW01002028.1_pt1 | contig 18945 bp, 12 predicted proteins | sample 1672161 | NCBI WGS metagenome assembly OLPW01 (sample SAMEA3136654, study PRJEB25190) | human gut metagenome
GAAGAGTACGGCAACGTCCGCATCGAGACCGTCGGTCCGAAGCTGCGCGCCATGTTCTCCTGGAACAACGGCAAGGATGACGACGCTGATATGGCCACCTTCACCGGCAAGATCGCCCGTGGCTGATGCGGCTCATTCGGCTAATCGCTGAGTCTTTTACAAGACCGCTGCCCTTACGGGTGGCGGTCTTTTTTGTATGTTCTGTCGCATATTGTTCTAGGATAGATATGTACGGTTTCTTACGGTTTTCTATAGGAAGAGATGTCATGGTCACTGCGACTGGTCCCGCACCTGGTTCTGAAATGACAACGTCGGCTGAACCTACCGAAGACCGTAGCACGTCAGGAGTTCTGCACGTCGCCGCGATTTTCGCCTCGCATATGGTGTTGCAGCGTAACAAGCCCATCGCCGTGTTCGGCGCGCTTGATGCCGATTGCGCCGGACTTGAGGTTTCCGCGGAAATCCGCGATTTCGATGGTTCCGTGATCGTGCAGGCGCATGCGTACGCCTCCAAAGAGATCAAGAACGGTTTTTCACCGTGGCGCGTCATGCTGCCGGCACAGCCTGAAGGTGGCCCTTACACGTTGCGCGTCACCGCAGGCAACGATTTCATCGAATATTATGACGTGCTTATCGGCGAAGTATGGCTGGCCGGCGGTCAAAGCAATATGGAACTTGAATTGCGCAACAGTGAAGACGCCGAGGAAGCCCTCGATAACTGTGCCGATCCGTTACTGCGCTTCTACAATGTGCCGAAAACCGGTGTGATCAATCGCAACGCCGAACATGCGGCAAGCTGGCAGGAATCATCGCCTGAAAATAGTGGCGTAATGAGTGCGGTAGCGTACTATTTTGCGCGAAAACTGCGTGATGAACTTGATTCCGACCTTCCGATCGGCATTATCGACTGTTATATCGGGGGTACGTCGATCAGTTGCTGGACGAGCGAAGATGCACTGAATTCCAGCGAATCCGGGCGCGGCTATCTTGCGCGCTATGAGCAGGCGATCGCAGGTAAAACGCAGGAACAGTTCGATTTGGAGTACGGCGAATGGCAGTCGCGTTCTGATACGTGGAATGCGTCGATCGCAGCCGCCCGCGAAGACGATCCTGATGTGACGTGGGATACGCTGACCCAACAGTATGGCGAATGCCCGTGGCCGCCGCCGATGACGCCGACCTCGCAGTGGCGTCCGTCAGGCGCGTTCCATGCCATGCTGGAGCGCATTGTGCCTTACTCCTTGGCGGGATTCCTATGGTATCAGGGCGAGGAAGACGAGCCGTATTGCGGATCCTACCGTGAGTTGCTGGGCATGATGATTGGTGAATGGCGTGCGCTGTGGAGCGAAAGCCTGCCGTTCCTGATCGTGCAATTGCCGCAGTGGATTGACAAGAAGGTCGACGAGGGTGACGGCGATCCGATGCTGTGGCCGGTGTTGCGCGAGGCCCAGTGGGATGCCGCGCAGTCCATCGACAATGTGTTCGCCATCTGCACTATGGATTGCGGCGAATACAACAACATTCATCCGGTTGATAAATGTACACCGGGCGAGCGTCTAGGCAATTGTGCGCTTCGCCAAGTGTATGGTATGAGCCGTATTCCGGTGTATGGGCCGACTGTGCTGGGTTTCCGCTGCGACGAAGGCGGCCGCGTACGCCTGTTCTTCCGGTACGCGCACGGCCTGCATTTCAGCGGTACTACGCCCGACAGTTTTGGTGACGAGTTCGCCAAGAGCCTGCCTTCGCTGGTGCGTCTGCCGGAATGTTCCGGTTTCGAGCTTGCCGGTGCCGATGGTGTGTTCCATCCGGCCTACGCCGCGATTTTCGTGGATTGCGATATTGACGATCTGGTCAACGCAAAGGTCAACGTGGTCGATTACAACGCCACGGAATTCGGTATTCCGATCAACAGCCGCAGTATCGGCACGATTACGTTGGCCACGCCGGAAGTGCCAGCGCCGGTGATGATGCGCTACGCATGGCGTAGCTGGGGTCCGGCACCGTTGTTTAATGACAATAATCTGCCCGCTCACCCATTCAAGCTGGACCTGACCGATCACACCGACTCTGATCACGCTGAATAATCACGTTAGATAGTTGCGTTGAACGGCTGCGTCACATGATTGTCGATAGTTGACGATGAATAGCGTGCGATTGCTGTGCTTATAGTGTGCGGCAATCGCACGCTTTATATTGCGATTGAAGTCCTGCTGATCGCACGTCAGTCAAATACGAATCAAATACCAGTCAAATAAAAAATCGTTGGAAAATCAACGTTTCTGCGATTTGCGCCACCAAAATCGCAGAAACGAATCAAATAAAATGCGCTGCACTGCGAGCGCATAGGCTATTGCCAGAGGTCCGGGCCGAATGATTCCAGGTATGCGGTCAGTTCGGCGGCCATCTGTTCGTCTTCCGGAACGCGCGGATGGCCATCCGTGCCGCAACCATTGCGTGAATACAAGAAATGTTTTACGTGAAACTCGCCCTCAGTGCCGCGGCCGTTGCCGTGGAAGATGGCGTGGAACTTACCGTCACAGCCAAGAGCTACGTGCGCGACCTGTTCTGCATGGCAGATAAGGTCGACGCGAAGGCTTCGGTGGCCGAGGGCATGGTCTCGCTGCTTCCGGGCGAAAGCGTCGTGCTGCATATCGCCACTGCCGATGCCGCAGCGCTTGCCGCTCCGGGTGCGTTCGCAGCCGCCAACGTGCTGCGTTCCGCCAACGATCCGAAGCGCGAATGGTGAGCTTCCGCGAGTACGCCGTCTACTGAATCGGTAGAAGAGTGGATAGAGGACTACTGAAATTTCAGTTGACGTGTTCGGTTGAGTAAAAACATAAGTTGAAGCGCCGCCAACCTTAAGAAACGAAAGTGTTGTGAACGCTGACTTTTCAAGAGGTTGGTCGGCGCTTTTACTGTACGATGTAGATGAACCGTTTAAGTTGCGATTTAAGTTAAGAAGAAGGACACGGACATGCCTATTCAAAAAAGCAAGGTGACGATTTTTGACGTTGCCAAGGCTTCGGGAGTCTCTAGTAGCGCCGTTTCGTATGCGCTCAACGGCAAGTCTGGTGTTTCCGATGTGACTCGAGACAAAGTGTTGAAGGTCGCACACGAACTGGGATGGAAGCCGAATGGCGCGGCACAGGCGCTGGCCAAGGCGAAGACGCAGCGCGTGGGTCTAGTGTTGGGTTACGACCCGAAGCTGCTTTCCGTCGAATCCTACATGATGGAACTTATTTCCGGTCTTGGCGCCGAGCTGGAAAAATACGATTATTCTCTGCTGGTACGCATGGCCGTGGGTGAGGACGCGAAGCTTTCGATCATCGATGATTGGATTGCTACTGGCAACGTCGACGCCATGCTGCTCGTCAATGTCGAGCTTGGAGACCCTTGCGTTGCCTTGCTTGAGGAGCATGAGGAGATGCCGGTGCTTGCCATTGCCGATGCCTCCGTGGTCGGCAATCTGTCGAGTCTGTCAAGCGCCGACGCCGATGCCGTGCGCCGAGCGGTGCGATACCTGTATGATCTCGGGCATCGTCAGATCGCCCGCGTCGGCGGTCCCGAATCGCTTGCGCACTCGTATATTCGCGATTTCGCCTTTGCGGACGTCGCTTCCGAGCTGGGCATGCGTTATCGTTGCCTGCACACCGACTACACGCCGGAAACCGGTCGCGAGGCCACGAAGCGCCTGCTGGCGTTCTCTGAGCATCCGACGGCGATCATCTACGACAATGATGTGATGGCGTTGGCTGGCATTGGCGTGGCAGCTTCGCAAGGCATCAAAGTACCGGAGGAAATCTCCATCATGTCGTGGGATGATTCCCTCATGTGCACCGCGGCGTATCCGAACCTGACCGCCATGGGCCGTGACGTGGTCGATACCGGTAAGCAGGCCGCCGGATTGCTGCTCAAGCTGATCGGCGGCGAGCGTGTGGGGCATCTGATGGAAGGGCCGTACGAATTGCGTGCCCGCGCTTCGACCGGTCCCGCTCCGGCAGCGGAATAAGATGCGATGATGAGTTAATGCGATGATGAATTAAAAAATTGCGATTGCGCATTTGCTGCGCCCCGACAAGGGCAGGATGAAAGCGAGCAGCGAGCCGATCGCGGCGATCGCCGCAAGGGTTACGCCATACAGGATTGCGACGGTGTTGCCGGACTGCTTCGACAGGTACCACAGGTCGAACGGCGCGAGTCCCCAGAACAGCCCGGGAATCGCGGATTGGAAATCAAAATCTGAAATCTGAAATCGTAATCTGAAATCAAAAAGCGCCCGTGCCCCTCGCTTGAGGCATGGGCGCATTGTTGCCTTACGACTTCAGGCGCGCTTCTGTGTGATCTGATAGGCGGCGAACAGCACGACCAGCCAAATCACGCCGGCGACCACTGCGATGCGATAGCTTGCGGAGAAGCACATCAGCACCACGACCAGCAGCATGAACGCGATCACCACATACGGCGTCACCTTGGCGAACGGCAGCTTGAACGCAAGTTTGTCAAGTGCTTCCTGGCCCTTCAATCCCTTCAAATCATTCGGACCGTCGCCGGCGGCGACAACGCGACGGAACTTAATTTCCGTAAGCATAATCATGATCCAATTAATCGCAGCGGCAATCGTGGCAATCGACATCAAATAATTGAACGCGAAATCAGGCCACACGAACACCACCACCACGGCGATCGCAATGATGATGGCCGACGTGATCACACCCCCGACCGGAACGCCGCGCTTGTTCAGGCGGCCCAGATACGCGGGCGCATTGCCCTGCTTCGCCAACGAATACAGCATGCGCGAGTTCGCGTACAGGCCGGAGTTGTACACGCTCATCACGGCGGTCAGACACACGAAATTCAGAATGCCGGCGGCCGCGTGCACGCCCACCGAGTCGAAAATCTGCACGAACGGGCTGGAATTGCCGTCGATCGTACTCCACGGGACCACGGCCATGATCACGCCGAGCGCGCAGATGTAGAACACGAGAATACGCCAGATAATGCCGTTCGTGGCCTTCGGGATGGTGGTGCGCGGATTTTCGGTTTCGCCCGCGGTGATGCCGATGAGCTCAGTGCCACCGAAGCTGAACATCACCACGACCAGCGCCATCAGCAGGCCGGTCCACGTGCCGTCCGCATTGCGAGACATCAGGCCATGCGGCAGGAATCCGCCGTCAACGGTGAACCAGTTGGCGAACGACGCGCGAATACCCGAAGCTGTCGGCACGTTCGCGATGATCACATACAAACCTCCGAAAATCATGGCAAGCACGGCCACGATCTTGATGATGGCGAACCAGAATTCAAATTCGCCGAACTTGTTCACGCCCATAAGATTCAGCGCCGCGATGGCCACCAGGAACACCGCCGCCGACACCCACTTCGGAATGTTCGGGAACCAGTAATTCACGAACGAGCCAACCACAGCCAACTCCACCATGGCCACCAGCACATAGTTGAACCAGTAATTCCAGCCGGAAATAAAGCCCGCACGCTTCGACCAGTACTGCGTGGCATAGTAGCTGAATGCGCCCGCCTTCGGATCCTCGACCGCCATTTCGGACAGTGCGCGCACGATCAGGAAAATCGCCAGACCGCCGATCAGATAGGCGAGCAGAATGGCCGGACCCGCCAGCTGAATCGATTCGCTGGAACCGTAGAACAGGCCGGTGCCGATCGCACCACCCAATGCGATCAATTGAATATGACGATTCTTCAAAGACTTGCGCAGCGTCGGCGGAACCGGCACATCGTCGGTTTCGCGCGTTTTCTTCGCAACGGTTGCGTCGCTCATGAATGCTTCCTCTTCTTGGGTGCCTCGGCAATATTCGGCAAATTCGGCAAAAGTTTGGCGATCTTGTGATATTGCGTTCGGCAGTAGTGGTAGGTGACGCGCCTATGGTTTTTGGCATGGCACGTCTTCCCCGATTGTAGCTGTAGCGCGTGGATTCGGCTTCGTAGTGTTCAATAGTTCGATAGTCCAATAAAATGAGGGTTTTGAGAGCAATGGTTGATGCTGCTTGAACGCTGCGGGGCTGGAGGTCGTCATGGCATTCGTCAAAGACATGGTGCGTATGTGGTTGCATGCGTGGAAGCGATTCGTCTCCATCGCCATGATCACATTGCTGGGCGTTGCCGTGCTTACCGGCATTTACGCGGGATGCCGAGACGCTTTTCTCGCGACGGATCGTTTTTTCGACACCCAAGGATTGCACGATATTCAGGTGTTGTCGACGGCCGGATTGACTGACGACGATATTGCCGCGCTCCGTAAGGTTTCCGGTGTTGCGAAAGTGCAGGGCGAACGTTCGCAAACCGTGACGGTCGATCTGAACGGCAAAAAAACCGTGACCATGCAGGAGATCGGCACGAATGGCATTGACCAGCCGTATCTGCAAAGTGGCCGTATGCCTGAAAAGTCCGGCGAGATTGCGGTGACGCGCAAATTCATCAAGGATTCCGGATACAAAAAGGGCGACCATATTACGGTGACGCCCCAGGATTCGGCGTCTTCTTCTGTGTCCGATTCTGCAGAATCGGACAACCAAACGGGCGAAAACGGGTCCCAGATGTCCGATTCTGCAGAATCGGACACGCAGGATGGCAAACGTGCCGCACGGGTGACCGATTCTGGTGAATCGGACAATCAGGCACCGAGCTTTCCCACCGAACTGACTATTGTGGGCGTGGTGCTTGACCCGCAGGATCTCACCAATCCAGACGGCTATTCGGGTACGAACGCGTTCCGTTCCTCCGCCACCAGCGACTACACGTTCTTTGCGCCGTCCGACGGTGAGACCGGCAGCATGTACACGGCCGTCACCATTCTCGTGAAAGGCGCCGCCGACAAGGACTCGTTCAGTGACGTGTACGACGACACCGTCAGCGAAGTAGTTGACCGCATCGACGGGCAGATACGCAAGAATCGCCAGCAAGCACGCCATCAGGAACTACTCGACGCTGGAACCAAACAAATCGACGAGGCGAAAGCGCAAGCCGACAAACAGTTCGCCGCAGCGCAACAGCAGATCGACAGCAATCGCAGTCAGCTCAACCAGCAAATCGACCAAATCGTCAATATGCAGGCGGGCGCGGCTGCAGGATCCCTCGACGAAACAACCCGTGAAACACTACGTGAAACGGCAATTACCGCAAGCCCGCAATTAGCGGAAGCCAAAGCGCAACTCGACCAGGCGCAATCGAAATTGGACCAGCAGAAAAACGAAACCGAACAGACGCTGCAATCCAAGCAGAAAGAGATGGAAGACAGCATTCCGCAAGTGCGCTGGTATGTGCAGGACCGGTCGCAAATCGGCGGATTCAGCTCGCTGAAATCCGATCTGGAATCCATCCAATCGCTGGGCAACGCATTCCCGATTGTGTTCCTGCTCGTGGCGGTGATGATGAGTCTGACCGCCATGGCGCGCATGGTCGAGGAGGATCGCGGGCTGATCGGCACATACACAGGGCTCGGCTACGGGCGTCTTGCGGTCGCCTCACGATACCTGCTGTTCGCGCTGCTCGCCTGCCTGATCGGCGGTGGATTCGGCCTGATCGCAGGCTTCCTTGGCATTCCAGCGTTCCTGCTTGTCGTATTGCGAGGCCTGTATGTGATGCCGGACGTACGCTTGGAATACGACTGGCTGTACGGAACGGCCGGAGTCGCGCTGTTCGTGGTCGGCGTGCTTGCCGCAACCGTGTATGCGTGCGCGCAGGAAATGCGACAGAAGCCGGCCAGTCTCATGCGTCCGAAAGCGCCGCGTGCAGGATCGCGCATTCTACTGGAGCGTATCAAGCCGTTGTGGAATCGCATGAGCTTCCTCGGCAAAGTCACGGCGCGCAACATTTTCCGTTTCAAATCGCGTCTGATCATGACGGTCGGCGGCGTGGCCGGCTGCACCGCGCTGATTGTGTGCGGACTTGCGATCAACGACACCGTTGCCGCATTGGGTGCGAAACAGTATCAGGACGTGTATCAGTATGATTTGATGGTGGTCGCGAACGATGATGACGCTGATGCGATGCGGCAGAAAGTCGCTTCGGATGGTCGCGTCACGTCGAGCATGGACGTGCGCGTTGAATCGGGTGATTTGACCGGCGATTCGGGGAGCGAAAGCATTCAGCTGGTTGCCGTGCCCGACAGTGAACGCAGCGAGTTCGGCAAGATGGTCACGTTGCAGCCGGTGCGCTCCAGTTGGGTGGATGGTGCGGCCGATACGGTAAGTCTGGGCGATGACGGCGTGATCGTATCGCAGTCCGCGGCAAGCGCGATGGGCGTCAAAGCGGGCGGTATGGTAACGCTGACCAACGGTGACGATATGCAGGCCGAAGCGCATGTCAGCGCGGTGATCCGCAGTGTGATCGGATCGGACGTGTATGTGAGCGAAACCTATTATCGCCAGCTGTTCGATACTGCTGCATCCGGCACGTCTTCCGCATCTTCCGCGTCCGATTCTGGAGAATCGGACAATCAAAACGGCGAATCCGGTACCTCGAATGGCGCATCGTCAAACGGCCAACAATTGGTGTGGAACGCCATGTATGCGAAGCTCAAAGGTTCAGGCGAATCCCAGGCCGCCTATGCGGAAAAGCTGGAAGACGACGATGCGGTCATGAAAGCCGTGAGCTGCGCGCACATGGCGGAAAGCTTCAAATTCGATCTGATGGGTGCGGTGGTCGCGCTGATCGTGGCGCTCGCGGGCGGGCTCGCGCTCGTGGTGTTGTTCACGCTCGCCAACACCAACGTGTCAGAACGTGAACGCGAGATGGCCACGCTCAAGGTGCTCGGATTCTTCGACAAAGAGGTTCACCACTATGTGAACCGTGAAATGATGGTGCTCACCATGATGGGCGTGGTGCTGGGCTTGCCTCTCGGCCGTTTCGTCGGCGGATTGCTGACGGCTGCGTTGAATATGCCCGCACTGTATTTCGAAGTGGAATGCACGCCGTTGAGTTATGTGATCGCGGCCGGCGCGACCATGGCTTTCGCGCTGCTCGTGCAGTTGTTCGTGAATCCGGTGTTGGATCGTATCGACCCGATTAGTTCGCTCAAATCCGTCGAATAGGCGCATGTCTGAATGTCCGATTCTCCAGAATCGGACAACTAGACGGGTAAAAGTGCGTTACGGTTGTCCGTTTCTCCAGAATCGGACACTTAGAGTGCCGGAAAGGCTCGGATTCGCGTTTCAGTTCTTCGGATAACGGTAGTTGTGTGGCAGTTGCGTGGTGAGCTGCGGGTCCAGGCCGAGTTCCTTCAACTGCCGGTCGATTTCGCGGCGCGCACGTTTCACAAGTTCGGCTCGATATTCATCGCCATGTCCCATCGTTCCCATCTTCTCCAGTGCGTCCAATGTTTCCGCCATACGCTTGAGCCGGTCCTGATGGTGCAGCAGCGCACGCACCTGCGCATGTTCGTGCACGATCGTCCGCCAATCGGATGGTGTGTGTGCAATCTCCCGAACCGCGGTGACCGGATGTACGTCGGCCACCTGATATGTGATCGAGCCAAGCAGCGGCATTAGGAACACCGTAATCGCGCCGGCTGCGACCAGTGTTGACGCGGTGTCGCCTTGCATGGTGCCGACCTTCACCGCCAGTGACGTGACGGCGACGATGATCGGCAGCGCGGTCGTGCAATACAGCGCTACGGTGACGCGATGATGCGATGACAGCGGATTCTCGCGTTTGTCGAGCGATAGCGCAACATATACGGGCACCGCGCGAATCAGCATGAGCATTACGATGAACGCGACGAGCAGCGCGGGTCGGCCTGCCACGGCGCGCACGTTGATCGCGGCTCCTGACACCACGAAAAACACAGGAATAAGGAATCCGTAGCCGACGCCTTCCAGTTTCATTTCCAGCGACTTGCTGCCGTCGGGGATGATGTAACGCAGGATGAAGCCTGCGGCGAACGCGCCGAGCACCGCGTCAAGTTCGAACAGTGCAGAAATGGTGACAAGGAAGATGAGCAGGAATGTGGTCAGTCGCATGAGCGTTTGCGATGACGTGTTCGCGTTTTCCGTAAGGAAACGGTACAGGCGATGGCCGGTTTTCAGTGCTTTCGTGGGTAGCATTGCGCACAGTAGACAGATGGTAAGGAACGCGCCGAGCACGAGCATGGTCTGCCAGCCGGTTCGGGTGGATAGCAGGATGGCCATGGCAAGGATTGGGCCGAGTTCGCCCCACGTTCCGTACGAGATGATGGCGTCGCCGATGGGGGTGCCTTCGAGGTTGCGTTCCTTGAGAATCGGCATGAGTGTGCCGAGAGCGGTGGTGGTAAGTGCTATTACCGTGGCGATGCCGTTGATGCCCTGCTTTGCGAAGAATGGAAGAAGGGTCACGACGAGTCCGGCGAGCCCCAAGGTGATGATCCATGTGACAAGGCCGACTTTGCCTTGATGTCCGGCGAGTCGTTTCGGGTCGATTTCATAGCCGGCGAGCAGGAATAGGAACGCCATGCCGAGCTCGCTCAAGAGTTTCACGGCGTCGTTCACCTCGATTACGCCCAGTCCGTACGGACCGAGTGCGGCTCCGGTGACGAGCAGCAGCACAGTTTGTGGAATGAACCTTCCTGGAATCAGCTGCGCCACAATCGGGCTGACGGCCGCCACCGCCATGATGATAGTCAATGAAACGAGCTCTTGCGTCATGTTTCTAGCCTAGTGAGTCTGCATGACGGTGTTCAAGGACGTGATGCCCCATGATGAGCCAAAGGGCACTCTGGGGCAAGGTTAAGTTTTTGTAAATTTTATGGGGGGGGGGGTAATTCTGTGAGCGTTACTATCTGTGCAAAATGGCGGAACTGTTTTGTTTGTAAGATAGGACTCCTTTTTTATTGGAGGGAATGGGATTTTTTATTCGAGGGTTTTAACGAGGGTGCCAATGGGAAAGCTCCGATACGATTCTGAACCAAGCTGTTTAGGCAATATAGGGGGAGGGAAGAATGGTTGATGGAAAATTCACCGCAAAGGAGCGCGCGTATTTGGCCAGCCTTCCCGCAGTGGAAAGCGTGAGCGCGTCGCATATCCGGTATGCCGACAGTTTCCGCATCGAAGTCATGTGCAGATACAATGCGGGCGAATCGCCGGCCGCCATCTTCCGCGAGGCGGGTCTCGACCCGAAACTCATCGGATACAAACGCATTGAGCGGTGCATTGCACGCTGGAAAAAGCAGGAGGAACGAGACCGCCGCAACAGCAAGCGGGTGGACCGCGACGACCTGCGCGTCATTCGGCATCATGATCTTATGCGCGATGATGCGCAATCGTCGGCAACGGAATCGCAGGATGCGCTTTCGAAGCTCGCCCAAGCGCAACTCATCATCAACCAATGCGACGAATTGATCGCGAAACAGGCGTTGCGCATCGACGAACTGGAACGTGTGCTGCGAAAGCTTGTCGGGTGACGGCACGGTTGCGTGAGATGGAGGAAACGGCGGAATGGCATGACAGTCGTTGGCCGTCACCCGAAGAGGCTCCGATGGGTGGTCGACTTTCGTTGGAAAGTCGCTTTCCGTCGTTCGAAGAGGCGATTGACGTTGCCGACGAAATGCGTCAACGACGTCACGCTCGCGGCAAAACGCTGGCGATGCGTGCGATTGCGGCGCTGTTGATTGTCGCTGCGATCTGTATTGGCGGTTTTCCGGCGATGTTGCAGTATCGGTCGGCGCGTGATCTGTCGGGAACGTCGGTAAGATCCGCGCAGACGGTTGCGGGCTGGCCGTATCCGCAGGCGGATGACGCGTTCGCCGCGGCCCAGGACTATAACAAGCGGCTTGCGGAATCCGGACAGCCGATTTTGGGTGAGGCGAAGGATCCGTTCGCTGATGTGCGCGGAGGATCGCGTGCCAGTGTGTCCGATTCTGGTGAATCGGACAATGAAGCGGGTGAAAGTGGACCACAGTTGTCCGATTCTGGTGAATCGGACAATCAGAGTGGTGCGGGTACAGGCGCGGACGCCGGTTCCGCGGACGCTGGTTCCGCAAGCGCCAGTTCGGCGGACGCGGAGTACCGGAGTCTGTTGGATTCCGGCGGTGGCGTGATGGGTACGATTCGCATTCCGAAAATTTCCGTGAGACTGCCGATCTACCATGGCACCTCCGAATCGGCGCTCGCTTCGGGCGCGGGCCACCTGTACGGCAGCAGCCTGCCAGTCGGCGGCAAGAGCACGCATGCGGTGCTCACCGGGCATCGCGGACTGGTCGAGGCGGCCATGTTCACGCGGCTCGATGAAATGCGTGTCGGCGACTACTTCTACATCGAAGTGATGGGTCGAACGCTCGGCTATCAGGTGGACCGTATCACGGTGATCGAGCCGAACGACACGTCGCAGCTGAAAATCGTGCCTGGTGAGGATCGCGTGACCCTGATGACCTGCACGCCGTATGGCGTCAACACGCACCGTCTGCTGGTTTCGGCCACACGTTCCGCCATTCCAGATGAGATTCCCGCCGAAAACGACGCGGTGAAGGATGCCCGCGCGATTGGTGCGATCACAGGTATTGCGACTCTCGTAGTGGGCGTGTTGTTGGTTTGGTTGCGACGCAAGCCGTGGCATATTCGCAGGCATGCTGCTTGGTGGCCGAAGCGTGGCTGATTCGGTTACATTTGCGTGAATAATCGCGCTTTTCGCACGTTTTTCCTTTTGTGATGTCGGGTGATTGCGCCGTAGGAAATGTGTTGCAGGGATTTTGTTGTTGCGCTGTTGCCAAACCCCGACTTTCCCGCACGTAGGGTGTGCGCGATTGTTTGATTTCCTTTAGTTTTCAGGGTTGAAGCAGTGTCGGATTGCTCCAGGCGAGTCAGTGGCGCGATTCGATGAGAGACGTGAATTAAGGGGATGCATATGAGACATGCGCACAACGAGGCAAAGCCGAGGGGAAGCTTTGTTCAACGCATGGTTGCGGCGCTCGCTGCGATTGCCATGCTTGGCGGCTTGGGTTACGTCACCACGTCTTCCGCCATTGCGGAAGACGACCAGAATCCTTCCGGTGACACTTCCACCTTGCAGCCTGCGAATAGTAAAAGCATTGCCAAAATCGAAGGTGGAGACGGTGATCAGTATGCGTTGCATTTGACTGCGTCCGGCGATAGTTCGTCGTCCACGGTTACGACCGCGGTGCCTGCCGATATTGTGCTGGTGCTTGACAAGTCCGGCAGTATGAAAAACAGCAACCGTGACACGAATGCGAAAAACGCTGCCACGGCCTTGGCGAGTAAGCTTCTGACGGCCGCGAATGCCGCTCTTCCGGCTGAGCAGCAAGTACAGATGGCGGTGGTGACGTTCAGCGACAGGGCGCGAACAACTTCGCAGTTCACGACTTCCCCTGGCGCTATCGGCACGGCCGTCAGTGCGTGGCCAAATGGCGGAACCAACTGGGAAGACGCCCTGAAAACAGCGAACGATCTGTCGTCGGGACGTTCCGGTGTGCAGAAGCATATCGTCTTCCTGTCTGATGGCAATCCGACCTTCAGAATCACATCCTATTCCGGATGCTTCAAGTGGAGTGGGTTCGGTCAGGGATGGGAAAGCCATCCTGAATACGGGACACAGGCGGAGTGCGAGGCTAACAATAAGTGGTTGGACCAGTCCTACCAGTGGAAAACCGACCCGGACGGCTCGGACGGAAACATCCACGGCGAGGGCGATGACGATAGCTACGGCTACAACTATGCGGCCGCTCTGTCGGAAGCCAACGAACGCGGGAACGCAGCCCTGTATGTGGTGAAGGTTTCGGCCGACGCCAATAAGATGAGCGACCTAGCCAAAGAAGCGAACGCCGTCACCGGCAAGGAATATGACGGAACGTCCGCGGAAAATCTGACGAAGGCATTCGAACAGATCTACAACACCATCACCACAACCGCGAAAATCAGAGCGTATTCCATCACCGACACCCTGTCTCAATGGGTCGATCCGGTCGATTTCGCCGATGTGGCAAACGGCACCGATATCACGCGATATGTGACGGTAACCAACAATGGCACAACCGTAAGTGGATATACGGCCGTCTACAACGTCGACGACAACGGCAATCGCACGATTACCGTGACATTCAACAATGGGAACGGCATGATCGTCGACAAAAACGAAACCATCGACGTTTCCTTCAAGGTAAAACCAAGCGACGCCGCATATGCGGATTACGCAAGCAAGCAGCAATACCCGGACACGGGAGAAGCCAATACCGGCAATGAATCCGCAGGAAAGCAAGGATACTTCTCCAATGCCGGAGCGCATCTGAACTACTGCGTGGTCACGTCCGTTAACGACCAGGAATCGGAATGCACCCAACAGACGCTCGACTATGCCAAACCGGTCGTGCAAGTCAGACTTGGCCAAATCACCATCAACAAGGTGTGGTCCGACGGTGCGAGCAAGCATGCGAGTGACGCGGTGACGGTCCAATTGCAGCGCACGAAGACCGGGGAAGCGGTCGCACAGGCTGAAAAAGTAGGCGATCCAATCACGTTGAACGCGTCGAATAATTGGACGGCCACGATCGGCAGATTGCAGCCCGGATACACCTACAGCGTGGCTGAAACGTCGGAAGACAGCCGCTACGCGGTCTCCTACCAGTATGGCAATGCTGCGAGCAACGCGACCGGCGTGGACCTCACCAAAGCCATGGTCTGGCAGAGTGACGGCAACGGCGGCAACATGACGGCCACATTGACCAACACGTTGAAGAGCGCGACGCTATCCAATGTGATCACCGTGCAGAAAATCCTAGAGGGGCGCGACTGGAAGGCAGGCGATTCGTTCGATTTCGAACTGACCGCAGACGGCAACGCGCCGCTGCCGGCCGATTGCGCGCAACAGGCGCAACAGTCGTGCAAGGTGACGGTCGCCTATGATGCTGCTTCCCCGGATAGCCAGCATTCCGCAACGTTCGGTGACATCACCTACAACGCTGGAAAAGCCGACTACACGTACACCATTACGGAAGGCAACGGCAATATCGCAGCCTTGTACTATTCGGGCGCGAAATACCAGATTGTGGTCGCCGTTACCGAAACGAACGGCGCATGGACGGCTTCGGTGAAATCCGTGACGAAACTGCTCGACGACAACGGCAAGAACGTTTCCGAATCGCAGAAAATCGGCGATCCGATCGCATTCACCAATACGTATGTGGCGGTATCGGCGTTGCCGTTGACGGGCGGAACCACGGATCGTCAATGGCTGCTGGTTGGCGGCTCGATCGGCGGACTCGCAGTACTGCTGGTTGGCGCGGCTGGCATCTGGAACAGCAAGAAACGTCTCGTCTGAGATGGTTCCTCGGGCTGGACTGCCCTACCAACCTTCACAGGGCAGTCCAGCCGCACATCACAAATTTGTGGATCCGGAGCATGTTGGGCTTCAGATCCCGTTAGCAAAAACAAACACAACATCAACAACACAATGAGAGGGGATTCTCATGAAGATGAGGAAACTTTTCGCAGGCATCGCCGCCGCTGCGACGTTGCTCGGTGGCATGGCCCTGGGCGCAACCAGCGCACAGGCCGATGGCGCCGGCACTATCGTTACCGATACAGCGAATTTCACGTTCACTGCTCAGGACGCCAAGCAGCTGACCAATCGTAGTCTGAACGCCTACAAGATCGCCGATTATGTGCAGTACGGCACTGGTGATAATGCAACGTACGGTGTGCAGACTGCCGACGGTGTTAACCGCGGTACTCTTAAGGCGGCACTTGAGTCTGCTACTGGCAAGACTGTCTCTGAAACCGGCGATCTGATGGCTTGGGCGCTCGCCGAAGGCGTGCTGTCTGTGGACAATTCTGCAGATGGTGCATGGAATAATAGCGCTTCCCGTAAGTTCGTGGAATCGCTGAAGACCACGACTGACAAGCTTGGTACCGTACAAAAGGTTGATTTGGGTGCTGCCGCTAATGGCACTTCCGCTACTGTGACGCTCCCTACAGGCCTGTACCTGTTTGTGGACGCGGATTACTCGGTTGGCACCAATGGAGCTGCCACTCCGTCTATCGCAATCCTCGTTGGCTCCGGTAACGTTAAGGATGGCGTGCTGAATCCGCTCACTGAGGCAACTGTGACCATTAAGAACCAGACCACCACTGTGAGCAAGACGGTGAGCGCTGCAACCGCTTCCGTCGGCCAGACGGTGACTTACACCATTACGAGCAAAGTTCCGCAGAACACGCAGTACTACAGCGATTACGCCTACACCTACACGGATACCCCGTCTGCTGGCCAGACTGTGCATCTCGATTCCCTTAAAGTGACGGTTGGCGGTAGCGACCTGAACAAGGGTAAGGATTACACCGTGGCCGAGGGCGAGAATGGAAAGTTCACTGTTAACATCACCTCCATCAAGCAGCAGAACGCAGGCGATGAGATCGTTGTGACCTACGATGCCGAGGTTACCGAAGCGGAAGCTACTGGCCGCAAGGCCGTGACCAATACGGTTGTGCTCTCCGACAACGGTGCTAAAGCCACCGACAGCACCTCCATCACCAACGGTCAGTTCTCCTTCACCAAGACCGATGCCCAGGGCAATGCTCTGGCTGGTGCTGATTTTGAGATCGAAGGACAGAACGGTGCCTCGACTCCGTCCACTGCTACTGCGACTTCCGATTCAAATGGAACGGTGACTTTCAAGGGTCTTGCGGACGGTACTTACAAGGTCACTGAGACCAATGTTCCTGCAGGCTTCCAGCAGAATCTCAAAGCTGCATTTACCGTTACCATTGCGAACGGTAAGGCCGTCAAGTATGCAGGTGCCGATATCTGGGGCTTGGCTCCGAGCGCTGAGGTCTCCGGTAACTACACGTACAAGGTCAAGAACGTGAAGAACGTCACCCAGCTGCCGCTCACCGGTGCTGCGGGCACGACCCTCTTCACCGTGGTGGCGCTACTCGTGGCAGGTGCCGGCGTTGCCGTCGCGCTCAAGTCGCGCCAGCGCATGCGCTGATACGCGCTCAATCGCTGAAACAATAAGCGCATAAGCAGCCATAAGCGGGCATTCGCGGAAACCATCCGTGGATGCCCGCTTTTCATGTCTTTTCGTGCCTTTCCATACTTTTTAGGGGTGAAGGTTTTGCACGGGGCAATACGGGATCGAAACGGGTGAAATCCGGTACCAAACGGCGAAATCCGGCATGAAAAAGGTATCCGCAAGTGGCAGTTAGGTGGCAAAACAGTCGTTAAAAAGCAATCATGCAGGGGTTGCAGGTGGGGGTATCTCACGACAATGGCACCCTACAATCGCAAGCACATCCATGAAAACAGTGGAAAGGCGGGTGCCATGGCACGAGGTGGGGGAGCATTCAGCGACGAGGAAATCCAACTATTGCGCGGACTGCCAGCGGTCGCCAACGTAACGCGCAATCGCATCACCTACGCCGATTCGTTCAAGCAAGTGTGCACCATCCGCTACTTGACAGGCGAATCGCCAACCAAAATCTTCCGGGAAGCGGGACTTCCGCCGGATCTCATCGGATACAAGCGCATCGAACGGTGTGTGGATCGTTGGAAAACGTCGGCCATCAAATCCGTGACTGGCAGCGGCAACATGAGCGACAGCGAGATCATCGCGCAACTCGTCAACCGGTATGAGCATGCGTTCGTGATGAGGCGCAACCTCGATAGCATCACCAACAGGACGATGGAACATATTCCCGTCAAAGCGCAAGGCGACGACGGCATCGACGTGGGAACCGCGAGCATCATCATCAAACAGCAGGCGCGCCGTATCGACGAACTGGAGCGCGCGAACGCCGAACTGCGCGGGCAAATCGCCGCCACCGCCTGACCCAGACCATCGTTATGCCGCGTAAGTGTCTGATTCTGCAGAATCGGACACTTACACAGGCAAAAACGGGTCTCAGTTGTCCGTTTCTGGTGAATCGGACAAGTAATGCGGCGAAAGTGCGTTGCGGATGTCCGTTTCTCCAGAATCGGACAACTGGAGTACTGAAAGTGTGCTGTGGATGTCCGTTTTTGCAGAATCAGACAAGCGAGGCGCGATTTGTGTCGGACAGTTGGGCGTATCTCACTTATATGGCAGATTTGCTCATGCGTCATGAGCCATTTCGCTTATATATGGCAGTCAGCCTGCGGAAATACGCCCAAAACGTACCCCCTAAGTGGTGTTTTGCCGTGAGCAAGTGCCATATATAAGCGAGAAAGTAGCGGTCAACCTCGTGAATCTGCCATATATAGGCGAGATAGGGCGGCAGGGGGGTATGGCGAGGCGAAAATACGGGAATAAGGTGGTCGGATGGGCACGGTTGACCACAAACGGGATGCGCCAGTGCCGCAAAATCTGCGTACGTGCCCAAAAACAAAGCTTCGGCGGGCGCAATGTGCGGTTCGCGGGGTAGGGTAGTGAACATTATGACTTCCGAGAACACCAATTCCGCGGGCTCAAGCGCCGCGCACATCAAATCCGTCGAAAGCCTCGACCAAAGCAACGAAATGGAGCGAGGCCTGAAAAACCGCCACGTCCAGTTCATCGCCATCGGAGGCACCATAGGCACCGGCCTGTTCCTAGGCTCCGGCAAGTCGATCGCACTGACCGGCCCGAGCATCATTTTCGTGTACATCGGCGTTGGCCTGATTATGTTCCTGCTGATGCGTGCCATCGGCGAAATGATGTACAGCGATCCTAGCCAGCACACGTTCATCAACTTCATCACGCGCTATCTCGGCCGCGGGTGGGGCAAGTTCGCCGGCTGGACGTATTGGATCGTGCTCATTCTGACCGGCATGACCGAAATCACCGCCGTAAGCACATATTTCGTAACGTTCTTCGGCACATTCGGCATAGACCTGAACTCGTGGAAGTGGTTGATCGAACTGTGCTTCCTCGTAGCGCTCACCGGCATCAATCTGATTGCGGTGAAAGTGTTCGGCGAGGCGGAATTCTGGTTCTCCATGATCAAGATCACGCTGATCGTCGGCCTGATCGTCACCGCCATC
>OLPW01002050.1_pt1 | contig 18776 bp, 13 predicted proteins | sample 1672161 | NCBI WGS metagenome assembly OLPW01 (sample SAMEA3136654, study PRJEB25190) | human gut metagenome
ATGGCCTTTTTTGTCCATGGTACGAAACTTAACTGCCAGCAATCCTTCGGAGAACTTGGTTGCCATACCGAAAAGTGCAGCAAGCCACATCCAGAACAGAGCGCCGGGACCGCCAGCGACAACAGCAGTTGCAATACCGACAATGTTACCAGTACCAACAGTAGCGGACATTGCCGTGCAAAGAGCACCAAAGCTAGTCACTTCGCCCTTGCCGTCTTCCTCGTTTTTGAAGGTATACCTCAGTGCTTTGCCAAGGGTGCGGAACTGAAGCCCGCGAAAACGAATGGTGAGGAAAATACCGCCTAAAAGAATTAAGGCGATAAGGGGTGGACCCCAAATAAAAGTATCTATGACACCGAGAATTTCATTAAATGCGTCCAAGACAAACCTTTCTTCTTTTTGACCAATAGGCATCCTCAGAGAAAAGTCTTGAAGCGTTGAGGTGACTGAGGTAGTGAAGTAAACCTCCAGGAAATAGATAAAGCATCTGGAGGATACAGGAAACGAATTGATAAAGACGTTTATAATACTCTGTCCTTTTGCCTGAGAGTTTCGGCTATCGCGGTGGTATAGCCTTGCCCCTTCGGCACCCAGCAAATCTGGGATTCTCCAGAGGCCCCATCCATGTCCAGTTTCGAAACGATTCAAGACACTTCAATGAGGATATTTCGCATTCGTTAGTCTACACGTTGTTTGCTGTTCGCACAGGAATAACTTGTTCAAGGTAACCTAAATTTAAAATTGAGCGGTTTTCGGTCGAAGATTGTCGGCTAACGAACAACCGCGCCATTAACCATTGCGCTGAATTTGCTCAACCATCTTTTGATAGGCAGCCTTTTTAGGGGTCTTCCAATCTTCGGAATCATCAGGTCGAGGAGCCATTGCTTTTTCGTTGCCCTTAGCTTCCTTAAGGCGCTTCAGATAATTGTGAGCTTCCTTGGCGGTTACACCGGAAAGGGCAAACAGGGCAATCATATTGGGAACTGCCATGCAAGCATTGAAAATATCAGCGATAGTCCAAACGGCAGATACCGTCATGTAAGGGCCGATGAATAGGCAGATGATGTAGAGCCAACGATAAATTTTCAGCCCACGAGCATTGCGGTTAAAGAAGTATTCGAAGCAGCGCTCGCCATAGTAGTTCCAGCCAAGGATGGTGGTAAAGCCAAACAGTGCCAAGCAGATCATCAAGATGAAGGAAACAACCTCGGGAGGTAAGAAGGGCAGGCCAGCTTGGAAGGCAGCGCCAGTTACCGCAGCGCCCTCAAGGCCAGGGATGTCATAAGTGCCCGTCATCACGAGTGCAAGACCGGTCATAGAGCAAATAATAATGGAGTCGATGAAGGTCTGGGTCATGGTGACTAAGCCCTGACGAGCAGGCTCGTTGGTCTTAGCGGCAGCGGCAGCAATTGGTGCTGAACCCAAGCCTGCTTCGTTTGCGAAAATACCACGCGCCAAACCAAATTGCATTGCGATAAGAATGGCGCCAAACATACCTGCGCCAAATGCCTGCAAACCAAAAGCATGCTGAACAATAAGGAGCAGCGCGGCGGGAAGCTTATCGATGTTGTAGAAAATAAGGGTAAAGGAGAACACCAAGAAGATAACCACCATGGCGGGCACGACTTTTTCTGAGAAGGTCGCAATGCGCTTTAAGCCGCCGATAATTACCATACCTGCCAATACTGCGGTAAGAAGGCCACCGATAACTGTTGCGATGGAAAACTCTCCGCCCAGAATAGTGACGGTATTCGTCATAGCGGGATCGAAGAATCCGGTAACAGCGCTAGAAATAGAGTTGATCTGCGTAAACGTTCCCATACCAAATAAGGCAACGCACATACCAAAGAACGCGAACGCTTTCGCAAGCCAGCGCCATTTTTGTCCCATACCATTTTCAATGTAATAGAAAGGACCGCCCAAAACGTGACCTTTCTTGTCCATAGTACGAAACTTGACTGCCAGCAATCCTTCGGAGAACTTGGTAGCCATGCCAAAGATAGCGGCAAGCCACATCCAAAACAGAGCACCAGGACCACCCGCAACAACAGCAGTTGCAATACCGACGATGTTACCAGTACCAACAGTAGCGGACATTGCTGTGCAAAGAGCGCCAAAGCTAGTTACTTCGCCCTTGCCGTCTTCTTCGTTTTTGAAAGTGTATTTCAAAGCAAGACCGAGGGTGCGAAACTGAAGTCCTCTTAAGCGAAAGGTAAGAAAAATGCCGCCCAGAAGAATTAAAGCAATAAGAGGCGGACCCCAAATAACGCTGTCAATGGCAGAAAGTATAGCGGTGAATTCTTCCAAAATAAGTCCCTTCTTCCGACTGATAGATGCGTCTCAGGCCAAAGGGAGGTGAATCGTGTGATAAAACGGTAGATAAGGAATCCGGAAGAAAAGTAATAGTTGAACTCTGTCCTTGAGCCTGAGAGTTTCGGCTATCGCAGTGGTATAGCCTTGCCCCTTCGGCACCCGCCTTTAATACGGGATTCTCCAGAGACCTCATCCATGTCCAGTTTCGAAACGATTCAAGACACTTTGTTGAGGTGACTTTATTGTGGTGTAGTGTACACCTATGCCAAGCTTTAATTGTTTCGGGTTGGAAAACAAGGACTTAAATGGAAGTTGTACGGCCAAAATGGCTTTTTCTGCGCCGATCTCTCCTATGTAGGCGCCGTTTACCTCTTCTGGCGGGCTTCTTTTGGAGCTTGCTTTCTAAAGCCTGAGGTCTGCAGGCACGGTCTGGGGAGCGGTCTGCAGGTACGGTCTGCAAACCGCTCTGCCAAATGTTCTAATCAAACGCTCTACCAAATAGAGCGCGCGCCGTCGACGTACAACGGTGTGCCGTTGACCATATCAGAACAATCGCACGCCAAGAACAAAGCGGCAGCGGCGATATCCATAGGGTCTCCCACCTTGCGATTGTGGGGAATAGGGTGCGTGATAGCCTCGTAGGCTTTCGGTTTATTGAGGGTGCTTTGCGTCATGTTGGTATCGATGTATCCGGGACAAATACAGTTGACGCGAATATTGAAACGAGCCCATTCAAACGCCATGCAACGAGTTAACTGTAATACGGCTGCCTTTGCGGAGGCGTAAGCTGCCATGCGCGTCGAGGCAACGCGGGCGACAACTGAGGCTAAGTTAATGATGTTGCCTTGCTCCTGTTCGATCATGATTTTTGCTACTCGTTGTGACAAGAAAAATACTGCCTTATAGTCAGTATCTACTACGCGATCGAATTCATCTTCGTCAGTATCTACAATGAGTTGGTCATTGCTGAGTACCACTCCGGCATTATTTACCAGTATGTCAATACGACCAAATGCATCCATCGCAGTTTGCACAAGGGCTTCCTGATCTTTAGAAGAGCGAACATCGCAGCGCACGGGGATAACCCGAATGCCTTGTTCGTTGCCGAATCCCTCAGTAATTTCTTTAGCACGCGCAGAAATTTTTTCTTCATCCATATCGGCGATTACTAGATCGGCGCCATAGGCTGCGAAGGTACGTGCAATAGCACGACCTATGCCAATTTCGCTGCCAACGCCTGTGATAAGAGCTTTTTTACCAGTTAAATCAAAACGCGGTATGCCCATTTGCCCTGTAGTGAAAACAGTGTGATCGCTGCCCTTCATAGTTCCCCCTCCTATGAGTAGCAAGATTTATCTCTTTCACTATGATAAAACGAAAAGGCACCCAAAAGGATGCCCTGTGTAATTGATTTATTTTGAATATAGGCGCTCTTATTAAGAGGTCGTTTTGGCTCTAAGAGCCAATTTTGAATCTTAAAAGCTGCCGCAAAAAGCTAATCGCAACCTAAAGCTATAGACCTAGACTCCGGGGCGGCCTCCAGACCGGGGGTTAAGCTGCTGATCCTAAAGATTTGCAGCGTGCCTTTACCTAGAGACCTTCGCGCTCCAAATACGACTTCATTGCATATTGCGTGATGTCGGAACGGTTGATGACGCCTACTACTTTGCCATGATCAAGCACGGGTGCTTTTTTCAAGTGGTTATTGCCTAAAACACGGCACACCATGGGGAGGTCGGCATCGATGTTGATGCCAATAGTGTTTCGTGTCGCTATTTCCATAACGTTGCGGTTCACCAGCGCATCAAGCTTTTCGTCGAATCCAGAATTATCGCGCTGCAATCGCATAATTAAAACAACAGGATCGGTGTACATCTGGCTTTTGTCGGAAAGCTCGCGCATTACATCGCCATCGGAAATAAAACCAACCGGTTCATTTTTGTCGTTGACGATAGGCATAGCACTTACGTTCTTTTCAACAAACATATGAATAGCGTCAAGTACCGTTGCACTTGCGGGAAGAGTGTAAGCGTCGTGACGCATGATGGTCTCCAAAAGCGAAGTTTCGCTGTGACGAGGGACTACGCTTTCTTCATCGCGCGAAGAGGAAGTGTTCTTCACAAAGATGATGGTCATGATCAAGCCGATGGCGCACAACACGCCCGATACCGCAAACGACACATTGATGCCCGTAATGCTTGCATGGATAGAATCCATAGAACCCATGAGTGAAGCAGCCACCAGGGTGTATACCGATACCAAAATTGCGGTACCTAAGGAACCTGATACCTGACGGAAGGTGTTGTTTACCGAGGTACCGTGATTCATAACTTTGTTATCAAGCGCATTCATTGCCCAGGTAGTGATAGGCATATTTACAAGCGAGAGCGAGAACATACGCAGCGTGTAGAGAACGGTAAGAAATACGACGTCGGTGCTGTCATTTAAGGTGGCGAAAGCAAAGGTGCTTATGACTAAAAGCGTCATGCCAACAATACTCAGAACACGTGGACCATGCTTGTCGAACAATCTGCCCGCAATAGGACCCATGATGCCCATGAGAATAGCGCCCGGCATAAGTACCAAGCCGGATACAGTTGCTGAATATCCCATGAGGGATTGCAGGTAAATAGGCATCAAAATGCCTGCTGAAAGAAGGGATGCCTGCACAAGCATACCGATGATAGTGCCCATTAAGAATTTGTGATTCTGCAATACGCGTACGTTCAGCATAGGCTTTTCCATGGAAAGCTGACGACGGAAGAAGAAGATAAGAATTATTACACCAATAATGCTTGCCACAACGGCTTCTACGCTAATGCCTGAAGAACCGATAACACTAAAGCCATAGAGCATAGTTCCGAATCCAAGGGTGGATAAAATCAGCGATGGCTTATCGAGGGTAACACCTTCGGAGTTAGGCTGCTGTTTCTGTAAAACAAAAGGAGTAATAACTATAACAACAGCAGCGAACAGCGCAATTGCCAAGAACAAGTCACGCCAGCTGTAATGGTCGATTACCAAACCGGCAACGGTTGGGCCAATAGCAGGACCGAAGGCGATGACAACACCGAACATACCCATTGCCGTACCGCGGCGCTCAACAGGGAACATAAGCATGAGGACGGTCATAACCATTGGCATAAGAATGCCTGCGCCTGCTGCCTGGGCCAAACGACCGGTTAGCAGAAGGGGGAAGTTGGGGGCAATGCCGCACAACAAACTGCCTAGGGCAAAAATAGCCATAGAGACAATAAAAAGAGAGCGTGTGGTAAAGCGGTCAATCAAAAAAGCAGTGATAGGAATCATGATGGCGTTCACAAGCGTAAAGCCTGTCGTAAGCCATTGCGCCGTTGCGGCATCAATGCTCATTTCCGCCATAATCGGCGGAAGCGCCGGGGTAACAACCGTTTGATTAAGTACCGTAACAAACGCACCTAAAATAAGAACAACTAGCGTAACTTTTTGCTTACTCGTTAAACCCCAGCCCATATGCGACCTTTCTTTATCATGCTTTATGTGTACTATGCTATTTTGTAAGTGATAATATTACACTCAGTGTATTAATATAGTAAGTGTAATTTTTGCGAATATACGTAAATGGCATGTTCGTCACTGTATTTACAAAGTACGTTTACGAAAAATTGTTACTACAGAGCGTCAAAAGACTAAACACTGAAGTGCAGGGGAAGTATGAGCAAAGAAGATAAAGAGCAAGAACAGCGTTTGAGTGCTGCTGATGTAGTCAGTGGGGATTCAGCCAGTGATGAAAATGCGGGGGAAGGGAGTAAGAACTCCTCTCCTAAAAAAGGCGCTTCAAAGAAAACTGAAAGCTTTGTGTCTGGCGGTTTGCGCGAAAAGAAAAAAGAACAAACTCGCCAAGCGCTCGAAAAAGCAATTCTTTGTTTGGTGATCGAAAAAGGCTATGAGGATGTTACGGTTGAAGAAGTATGTAAAAAGGTAGGCATCTCCCGTAAGACATTCTTCAATTATTTTTCCTCTAAAAGAGCAGCTGTCCTTGGAAGGTCTTACATTCCAAGTAAGGAAATGTTTCTGCTCTCGCTTGAAAACTATCCCGATTCTGACTATATCGATGTGATTACGGGATGTATTGAACACGGTTTAACAGCAGAAGATGCTTCTCCTGAGATTAAGGATCTTCGCAAAGCGGCTATGCTTAGCTCTCCTGAAATCTTTTTCCGCAGCAACAAAAGCTCTTTGGTGTTGCAACCAGCCATTATGGAAGCGCTGCATGCTTACTTTACGGCACATCCCGAAAAGCGCAAAGCGCCTGAACTTTCCCTTGATGAGGAATGCCTTATTGGCACGTCGGCCATAATTTGTGTGATGCGCTCACATATTATGCTTTCGAGTTTTAAGAACCATCCTGCACGCATAAGTGAGGCAAGAGAAGTGGTAAAGCGGTATTTATCGTAAAAAATTTCAAATTTAGGCAATTAAAGTAAAAATAAGTAAAATAACGAAACGGTATTTGTGACGTGTACGGCGCAGCAGTGCGCCGTTTTTGTTGGACAAGGGACGGTTTCGTGGAATATAGTGCTGGTCGCACAAAGCTTGCTACGGTTGCATTGGTTACGGTTGGTTTCGCTCTAGGGTTTGCTGAGTTTATTGTTATTGGTATTACTCCCGACATTGCTGAAATCTATCAAATTCCTCTTTCTGATGCGGGTAACTTGGTGGGGTATTTTGCGGTAGCCTATGCGGTATCTACGCCGATTATCGTGCTTTCAACAGGGCGTTTTAAACGCTTTCCTTTGTTCGTGATATTTTTGATTGTCTTCAATATAGGAAATTTGCTTGCTATTTTTGCGCCTAGTTACGAAGTGCTTATGCTTGCGCGCATCTGCACGGCTGTTGTTTCTGGCGTGACGCTTTCGACTGTGATGACCTTCATCAATGACATTATTCCCCAAGAGCAAGCACCACGTATTATTTCGTTTGTGTATGCGGGCTTTTCGGTAGCAAGTGTCTTGGGTACTCCTATCGGTACCTTGCTTTCAGATGCCTTTGGTATCAAATCCGCCTTTGTTGCGGTTGAGGCTGTAGCGCTTTTGGTTACGGTGCTGCTTCTTATTTCCGTGCCACGATCGGGATCAACTGATGTTTCTTCGAGCGTGCGTGAGCAGTTGGTTATCCTGAAAGACCGTCGTATCATTTTGGTTTTGATCATGAAAGCCTTTGGTATGGCGGCGACCTACGTGTTCTACGTGTACGTCACTCCGATTCTGGAAGATTCGGTCGGACTTTCTGTGTGGATGGTAAGTTTGGTGCTGTTCTTCTATGGTGGCGCCACTATCGTGTCGAATTTGGGAAGCGGATCATTGGCGCAACGCTATGGGTTAGGCAAGCTTCCTTTGATGTTTGCGCTGCAGGCGGTAGTGCTGGCACTGCTCGGGGTAAGCCTTGCATCAGGAAACACGATCCTGTGCATCATTAATGTAGTGCTAACAGGGGTGTTTATTTATCACATGAACGCACCTTTGCAGTCGTATTTATTGCAGGTTTCTGCGAAGGATTACCCGAGGGCTTTAACCCTTGCATCAGCGGTCATGCCTACCTCCTCTGATATTGGTATCGCAACGGGTTCGTTTATGGGCGGCGTAGTGGCAACCAATTTAGGGTTTGCATGGTCGGGCCCGGTAGGTGCTCTTCTTGCGGTGGTTTCCGTTGTTGCTGCGTTCATGATTTTGCAGCCTGAAAGCCGCATGGGAGGATCGCTGCGTTCGCGTCTTCGTCGCGCAAAGAAGTAAACCATTGAGTCTTTTCGCGAGTTTTGTGCGGCGGCAATCTAACTGCGAGCTTTTTCGTGCGCGGTGCCGGCTTAACTACAAGTTTTCGTGTGTGGCGCCAGTCCATCTGAGAATTTCCCCGTGCGTAGCGCCAGCCTCACCGTAAGTTTTGCGTGACGTTAGTACAAAAAGCCCAGTTTCTTGGCTTCGTAGGTTAATTCGTCACGAAAATCGGGATGCGCGATGTTGATCAAACGTTGGGCGCGGGTTGGGATGTCGGCCCAGCGCAGATCGGCAACACCATATTCGGTTACTACATACTGAAGGTCATTACGCAGCGAAGTGATAGCGCTTCCCGGTGCAAGTGTGGGAACAATTTTGGAAACATCGCCTTTTTTGGTGTGGGCTACGCTGGTAACAGCAATAAATCCTCGTCCATTTTTGGCATTTTTGATACCGCGAACAAAATCAAACTGTCCACCACTTGCAGAGTATTGACGAGCGCCGATACTTTCAGCGCAAACCTGTCCTGTTAAATCGATGCTGACAGCAGTATTAACAGAAACGAGATTGTCGTTTTGAGCAATGTTGTATGGATTGCAGACGGTCTCGTAAGAGCAGTAATACATATCGGGGTTGTCGTTGATGAAGTCGTAGAGGCGCTGGGTGCCAGTAGAATAACCCGCAACAGAAACGCCGGGAAGGTAGTTTTTACGAGAATTATCAATAACGCCTTTCATCTGCAGTTGGACAAAGGCGTCGGAAAACATTTCGGTAAAAACGCCTAAATGTTGTTTGGTACTGAGTCCTGCCGCTATGGCGTTGATTATGCCGCCAATGCCAAGCTGGATGCAGTCACCATCGTTAACGCGGTCGACTATGAGTTCAGCAACTTTGATCTCTTCAGGGGTCGGTTTGGGCGTCTCAACGTCTTCGAGCGCTTCATCTTGAATAAAAAAGGCATCAATAGTGCTGACGTGATAGTTATGCGAATCACCAAAAACACGCGGCAGGCGGGTGTTGATCTGCGCAATGATATGTTTTGCACCACGCAGCGCACCCTGCTCAAATCCGAGGGGGCCAATATTGCAGTATCCCTGGTCGTTAGGCGGGGTCATCTGAACTACTGCATAATCGAATCCAATTTCTTCAAGCATTCTGTTGGTGTCAGAAAAGTGAACAGGAATGTGCGTAACGCATCCCGATCCCTGGGCAAAGCCAGTTCGTTCGTTTGGTCCAGCGAAATAGGTATGGTAGCGAAACTGGTCGGGTGTTGTATGTATATCGGCAAAGGTTACATCGCCGTTCATATAGTTGCCGTACATATCGATACCGGAAAGGGTTCCGTTTTTGATCCGCGCAAGAAGTTCGTTAATGATGGTGGTGGGCACATGCAGGCCGCCCATATAAACTTTCTGCTTCTTTGAGGTGGTAGAGTCGCTCGGGGATTGGGAAGCCTTGGTGTTTCCCACTAGATGTTCTTCGAAAATCTGATCGAGTGTAACGCACTTTTGTTCATAGTCCTGTTGCCAGTTCATTATTTCTCCTGACTCATACTGCCCCTGTAGAGTTCCCCTTAAACACACTTTCAAACGCACGATGTTGTCTTGCTGGCAGGTCCAAAATGCCAGACCGTACAACAGTGCGCGTGTGTAGATAAAGTGTAGCACGCTTTAATAATGTTTCGCCCGCGTAACAAATGGCACTCTCTCAGCCGTTTATCTTCGTATTGTGACGTTTAAAAAGCTTTGTCGTTTTTCTCGGGGGTAAAATTGTTTTTTGTAAAACGAAAGGAACTCCCATGGAAGAACGCAAGCTTTCTCTATATGAAAACATCACTAAAGTAAACTCGGTCGATCCAGAACTCTACGAACGCTATCCTGTTAAGCGTGGTCTTCGTAATAGCGATGGATCGGGTGTAATTGCTGGAATCACAAACATCTCCAATGTTCATGGTTATATGATCAGCGAAGGTGACAAAATTGCCGACGAAGGAAAGTTAACGCTTCGCGGCTATGACTTGTATGACCTTCTGAGTGGTGACGAGGACAAGCGTTTTCGTTATGAAGAAATTGCCTATCTTCTTTTGATGGGGGATCTGCCGACGCAAGATCAGCTCGATTTCTTTGTCTCGCGCCTTGATGCTCATCGCGAATTGCCTGATGGCTTTACGGCTTCAAAAATTATGAGCACTCCTTCGCCAGATATTATGAACTTACTCGCTCGTTCAGTACTGGTACTGTATGCCGATGATCCTCACGCCGAAGATCGTTCTTACGAGCATGAAATTTCAACAGCAGTTACCTTGCTTTCGCGTCTTCCTCGCATTATGGTGCTTGCTTATTATGCAAAGCAGGCGGCGTTTAATGGCAAATCGATGATTATGCATCGTTTTATTCCAGGTGAATCTACGGCAGAAACCATTCTTTCTATGCTGCGTCCCGACCGTCACTATACGGCGGAAGAGGCTCGTATGTTGGATATCATGATGTGCTTGCATGCCGAACATGGCGGTGGCAATAACTCTACCTTTACCTGCCGTGTTCTTACCTCTGCTGATACGGATCCTTATTCTGCCTATGCGGGTGCTATTGGGTCTTTGAAGGGCTCGAAGCATGGCGGAGCGAACCATCAGGTTCTTGCTATGCAAAAAGAAATCAAAGAAAACGTTTCTGATTGGGAAAATGAAGACGAAGTTGCTTCCTATATTGCCAAGATTGTTAACAAAGAAGCATTTGACCACACGGGATTGATCTATGGCATGGGTCATGCGGTCTACACCAAGTCTGATCCACGTGCGGTTGTGCTGAAGAAGTTTGCAACCAAAATGGCAGAGGGTACCGAATTTGAAGCTGAATTGAATCTGCTTAAACTTATTGAACGCTTAAGCCCTGAGGTTATCTTGCAGGAAAAAGGTACCAAAAAGGAAATGTGCGCAAACGTGGATATGTATTCAGGGTTTGTATATTCTTTGCTGGGTATTCCTACCGATCTCATCACGCCATTGTTTGCGTGTTCTCGTATGGCAGGTTGGGCGGCGCATCGCTTTGAGGAATTAGTAAGTGGTAAGCGCATTATTCGTCCTGCTTACAAGACGGGCATGAAACCTCGCGCCTATAAACCTATCTCAGAACGCTAAGCAGAGCACTAGGGCATTCAAACCTTTTGTTTCGTGAGAAAAAGCGATTTGCTATGATTGACAAGCTGGCAGTTGTGCTGGATGGCACAACGCGCCCGTCTTATACATAAATCGCAAGTAAAGGGGATCCCATGGAAGCCTATAAGCAAGAGTTTATTGAGTTTATGGTAGAAAGCCAGGTTTTAAAGTTTGGCGAATTTACCCTAAAAAGCGGCCGTAAGTCCCCTTTCTTTATGAACGCCGGTGCTTATGTAACAGGCGGACAGCTTAAGCGTTTAGGCGAATATTACGCTAGTGCTATTCATGATAATTTCGGGCTAGATTTAGATGTGGTCTTTGGTCCTGCTTATAAGGGCATTCCTCTAGCGGTGGTAACTGCGATTGCGCTTGAAGAGCTGTACGGCAAAGAGGTGCGTTATTGCTCGAATCGCAAAGAGGTAAAAGATCATGGAGCCGATGCGGGCAATCTATTGGGTTCAGAACTTCATGACGGCGATCGTGTGGTAATGGTGGAAGATGTTACGACATCGGGTAAGTCAATCGATGAAACATATCCAATCCTGAAAGCTGCTGCAGATGTTGAGGTAAAGGGATTGATCGTGTCCTTGAACCGTATGGAAGTTGGCAAGGGCGGCATTGTTACCGCGCAGCAAGAAGTGCAAGAAAAATATGGCTTCCCCGTTGCCTCTATCGTAAGCATGGCTGAAGTGGTCGAGATGCTCTACAACCGTGAAGTGCAGGGTCGAGTTGTTATCGATGACGATATCAAAGCGGCTTTGGATGCTTATTATGAGCAGTACGGTGTTAAAGGCGCATAAGCTCTTCTCTTGGTTGTTATTGCAATACAAGGCTGTTATCACGATACAAGGTTGTCGTCGCAATATAAATAAATCTGTTCAATTTGCAAGACTCCGCCCTTAGGGGTGGAGTCTTGACGTTATGTCGCTTAAAATTATTATTACGTACAAGACGAAAATTAACCCCTATATTTTTCCACCGAGATTGTTTGCGTCGTGTCTAGTAAGCGCTATTGTGGGCGCCGATAAAGGCAGAGCTAAATGCGCACAAGTTGGCGCGCAACATACTCTTGCGAAGGCTTGCAAAAGAGATCTTGTAAAAGCTTAGCCTTGCAAGCCATGACGCAGGAGGCAATTAGTGCTGTTTGTCTCGGTGGAAACTAGAGAAGCAAGGAGCCCGAAAAATGACAAATCTTCTTGATACGCCAAAGCTTGGTTTTGGCTGCATGCGTCTTCCCTTGACGGATCCCAATGATCAAACTTCGATCGACCTTGATCAGTTTAAGGCGATGGTGGATACCTTTATGGAAGCAGGCGGAACGTATTTCGATACGGCTTATGTATATCATGAGGGAGCATCGGAGGTTGCGGTACGTGAAGCGCTGGTAAAGCGTTATCCTCGTGAATCTTTCACCATTGCTACCAAATGTCTGGCATGGGCTCAGCCTGATGCTGAATCCGCAAAAGCCTGTCTTGATACCTCCCTTGAGCGTTTAGGCGTCGACTATGTTGATTTCTACCTTCTTCACAATGTAGGTGGTGTGCGTACTGCCAAGTTTGATGAATATGGCATGTGGGAATGGGCCCAGCAAAAGAAGGACGAAGGCATTATTAAGCACCTCGGATTTTCCATACATGATGGGGCAGATACCCTAGATAAGCTCTTGACCGAGCATCCTACTATGGATTTCGTCCAGCTTCAGGTTAACTATCTTGACTGGGAAGATCCTGTGGTTGAAGCTCGTCGTTGTATGGAAGTAGCTGAAAAACATGGGGTTCCTGTTGTTATTATGGAGCCTGCTCGTGGTGGCCGTTTGGCTAATTTACCAGAGCGCGGCATGCAAATCTTAAAAGCTGCTGAGCCTTCTTTGAGTGCCGTATCGTGGGCTTATCGTTTCTGCTATTTCTTGCCTAACGTGATTTCGGTTTTGTCGGGCATGTCTACCTTAGACCAGGTCAAAGAAAATGTTGCTGAATGGAAGAAGGCACAACCTCTTACATCTGACGATCGTAAGGTATTGTCAGAGGCACTCGAAGCACTTCGAAGTGTGGGTATGATCGACTGCACTAATTGTCGCTACTGTGCTAAGGATTGCCCTGCAGGGGTTAAAATTCCTGAAATTATGAGCCTGATGAATTTGGAGAAGATGACCGAAGATCGCGCCTTTGTAAAGGGCTTGTATGATTGGCAGGCTAAAGATGGCTACGCGTCGCAATGCACTCAGTGCGGTAACTGCGAGGCAATGTGTCCTCAGGGGCTTCCTATTGTTGAATTATTGGAAGACGCTGCAGATTGGTACGAAGACTAGGAAAGCATCAAATGCTGCTACATTCCTAATCCGCCCATATTGTGAAAGCGTTTTTGGAGCATTTCGGTAGGGTAAGCGTAATCGATATATTGTTCGAAGGCGTTTTGTGGAGGAACGCCGCTTGCCCTATCGTCGGTGCGTACCAAAACACAAATGGTCATTACGATATCCAGAATAAGAAATACCGCAAGGGCAGCAGTTACAAAACGGACAAGTTTGCTTTTGAGATTCATCAAGGAAAAACCCTTTTCACAAAGGGGAAGACCTATTTTTACCCACAGCATACCAAGGGTTCCCCATACAAGTGCATGGAATAAGTCAGTCCGACCATCGAAATTAAAAGGATTATTAAGGTAGCTCCACGCTACGATGCCTCCGAATGTTTCCATCGCCCAGCTGGCAAAGTATTCAAGGCCTCCGCCAACAAGGGCTCCTATTGCAATAAGAAGAAGCGGGTTTTTCTTTTGGAAGGGCTCAAGAACAATCGTAAGCAGAACAGCAGCGGTGCCATAGATAGGAGAAAGCGGCCCCCAAATAAATCCAGGGCGACTCTCCCATTCGTTAAATGCAATATAGTGCTGAAGGGTTTCACCAATAAGCCCAACAACCGACATAAGAAGAAATATCCAGACCAACTTTGTAAAGCTCTCTCTGATATGAGTGCGCTCTGGCACTTCTGCAGATGATGAGCGCTCAAGTACTGTTGCCTGATCCATGTCCCTCCTTATGTCGCCACTTGTTTGTCTAACCTCCTATTCTATCTGTCGAGGTGTCGCCAAGCGGGAATGGCTCGGCGAAAAGAAAAAACGAACACAATGTTGAATTAAGGAGAAGTAAGAGGCGTTTGTTAGGGTAAGAAAGAATTTGGTAAGAAAGATTTTGCCCGATGTTTTACGTACTTTCTCCTTAAACTTCAAGGAGGAACTTTTTAGCGCGGTATTATTTTTGATATGACAAGAACTCCCCTCAAACAAATTATTGCTACTTTGCGTCCTCGGATTGTCCGAAGTCTCGGTGCTTTGCGCTCGTGGGTCAGGCAGGCTGTAAGTATCTTGTGCTTGCGGGCTACACAAATGGCTAGCATCTTGCGCCCGTGGGTAACACAAGCGGCAGACATTTTGCGTCTGCAGGCTATGCGGACCATTAGCACCTTGCGTCCGTGGGTTTGGGGAGTGGCCCTGTGTGTTTTGGCTCTTTTTTGTGTGAGCGTGGCTGTTTCGAATACGTGCGTCGATAGATCGTCGTCAGCTCAGATTACGACTGCGGAGAAATTCTTAGGCGCAGCGGATACGTCGAATGCTTTAGGGGGTCTAGCAGAAAAGCACTTTCTCGAAGATTCCCAGGTTCGCTTCAGTGAAAATCCCCTTGTTTCGGAAAACCCAAATGCTTCAACTATTGCCAAACAATTAGGATTCGGTACCACGCGTCAAAAGAGCGCTCCTTGCGTTGAAGAAGGAAGTGGCATGGTGGCTCAGGTGGGTCTAACTTCTATTCAGCAAGTGGTGTCAAGTCTGTTTATTACCTCATCGGCTTTGCAGAACATACCAAGTGCCGAGGGAGCTCCTGAGAACATTTCTCTTGTTGAGGGAGCATCAAGCTTGGACGCTCCGACAACGGGTGAATCACGCGCTGCTCAAACCGATGAAAGTGCCAGCTTGGACAGCCTTACCGCTGCGATTCGTTCTATGGAATCTCAAGGGTATGAAGTTGGCTGTTTTTTCGTGGACCTCAATTCAGGTGAGGGAGTTGCTTATAACCTGGACACGCGTATTTATGGAGCCAGTTCATTCAAAGGGGTGTACGCTGCCTACCTGAGCGAACAGCTAGCTGATGGTGAGTCGGGCTTGTCAGCTTCAGCAGTGAGCCTCATGGATGACTCTATTCGCTATTCCGATAACAACGCCTTTTCAACGCTGAGAAACTCTTATGATGGGGCGGGATTTGCTCGCTGGGTTGAATCATGTGGCGTCAGTTCCGATATTGTGCACGATACGCATTTCCCTCGGTATTCAGCGCGCGAATCGGCTCTGTTCTGGTTGCATACGTATCGCTATTTGCAGAGTGGTACAGATGCCGCTTCTCACTTGCGTGAGCTCTATACGCAAACAAATGTCTCGTTTATTCGCGATGGCGTAACAGTGGTAGTGGCCTCGGGCGATGAGGTACAGCGCGACTCTGGTGCAGGTGAGCAGGAAAACAGCTTTGAAGAGACTATCGGGGAATCGAGTAGTAAGAGCGTTGTTGTGATGAACAAGGCAGGATGGATTGCTTCGAGTCCTCGCTTTAGTGGACTTTGTGACGCGGGTCTTATTGAGTGTGGCGGGCATACGTATCTGATGTCAATTATGACAAGCGCGCCTGATAGCGCGAGCCACCGAGACCAAGTGGTCACCCTCGCTAAAGAGCTTTTTAGGCTTCGTTCGTAGGGCTGCTCTGAGGGGGAGGGGCTGGATATTTTCCGCAAAGCGCCTTTCAGGGGTTATTGAGTTGCGCTTGCTTTGTGAAGAGCGCTTATCTGGGGCTTATCTAATTGACAAAGATTCAGGCATTGATACCATGATGTATCAGTAAGTTGTAACGCGTTCGCGTTTAATCAACTAAAAGGTACGCGAGGGAACCAGCAAAAGGCTGTTCCAGAAGAGGAGATTTAGCTGTCGTGAACGATTCCGACGGCGGCGGTCGATGTTGTTCGACACGAAAACGCTCAATTAATCATATCTATGTAGTAAGTGATCCAACGCGGTCTATGTCTTGGTGCGACATGACTGCGTTTTCTTATGCTTGTAATAAAGTTTACCGTGCTTGGCGTACCTTACCGATAAGCGCGAAGGTAGTTTTGCCCCTCAAGGGGGAGATGGCTGTGTAAGAGCTCCGATAAAGATTTTGGAATTTTCGCGGCTTATTGAAAGGAACGGATACTACATGCCGATTTGGGTCAGTTTATTATTAGTGGTTTTCTTTTTGTTGATGAATGCCTTTTTTGTTATAGCGGAATTTTCTTTGGTGCGTGTTCGTAAATCGCAGGTTGAACTTCTTGTCGAAGAGGGGAAACCGGGAGCAAAGCGTGCTGCTCATATTGCCGATAATGTAAACGCCTATCTGTCTGCCTGCCAGTTGGGTATTACCCTTGCCTCTTTGGCTTTGGGTTGGTTGGGCGAACCGGCAATCTCTGCTTTGTTCCATCCAGTTTTTGTTGCACTTGGCTTGCCTGACGCAGCGGTAACGGCTATTTCGGTTGCTATTGGTTACTTTATTATGACTGCCTTACATGTTGTGATAGGTGAGTTGGTACCGAAGTCGATGGCTATCTTGAATACCGAAAGCTATGCGCTTCATACCGCAGCTCCTCTTCATGCGTTTTACATGATGACCTTTCCTATCATGTGGCTATTCAACACGCTTACCAATGGCATTATGCGTTTGACAGGCCATGATACTTCAAAAGAACATGATGCTTATACGGAAGAGGAAATCAAAATCCTGTTGGAAGAAAGCGCCGAATCAGGTTCTATCGAGCAGGATCAGTATCAGTATCTGGATAATATCTTCGATCTTGATGACAAGGATGCCGAATCGATCATGACACCTCGTACTGAAGTGGTTGCGATTGATTTGGATGATGATCTTGCAACAAACCTCGAGATCATGGGTGCCAATAAGTTCACGCGTTATCCCGTTTACAAAGAGGATAAGGACAACATTATTGGCTTTGTGCACATCAAGGATGCTTACCTGCTGCCCGAGGGATCTTCTATGAAGGATCTTCGCATTCGCACGATTCAGGCCGTTCCTGAAAGTTTGTCAATTTCGAAATTGATGCAGATGCTGCAGGCAAAGCATACCAAGATTGCCGTTGTTGTTGATGAACATGGTGGTACATCGGGCATCGTTACCATGAGCGATGTTGTCGAACAGATTATTGGTCGAATGGAAGACGAATACCTGCATGATGACCAAGACGAAATTCTTAAAGTTCGCGAAAATCAGTATGTGGTGGATGGATCGCTTCCGGTAGATCAATTTGTCGAGTTCTTAGGGTTCGAGCCTGTTCCTGTTTATGATTACGAAACAGCGGGTGGTTTGATGCTTGACCTGCTCGATAAGATTCCCGAAGAGGGAGACCAATACGAGCTGGTTCATGACGATAAGAAGTTCACACTCGTTATCAATATCATGGACGGTTACCGCATTGACAAGATCAGCGTGCTTATCGAACATATCGAGCTCCCCGAGGAAGAAGAGGAAGACAAGTAGAGCAAAGCTTGCTCTTAGGCGAAAACCATGCCCTGCTCAAGCGATAGAAGCTGTTGGAAATAACTGTTATGGTGTGCAAGATCCTGTGGATGGCCGTCTAGTTTTAGGCGGCCTTTTTCTAAGAAAAGAACGCGATCCATAGCGCTTACTCCTTGCAGATGATGAGTGATCATCAGAATCGTTTTGCCTTTGAGCGTTGAAAAGATTGAATCTAAAACCTGCTGTTCAGTGAGAGGGTCAAGACCCACCATGGGCTCATCCAGTATGACAATGGGAGCGTCTTGCAGCAAAACGCGGGCAAGCGCAACGCGATGACGTTCTCCGCCAGAAAAACGAAGACCGGCTTCATCAACAATCGTATCAAGACCTTGAGGCAATCGTTCAAGAAGGGAAGAAAGCCCTACTTTTTGAAGAATCTCAGTAAGGAGCTCGTCGTTTGCATGAGGGTTTCCTATTAAAAGGTTATCGCGCAGTGTCGTGTTGAATACGTAAGTGCGCTGCTGAATTACTCCGAAATAACGGGAAGCATCGGTGTGAAGTTCGCTCGGAGCAATCTGATTTCCTTCGGAATCGATAAGGAGCACTTTGCCTTCGGTAGGTGCTAAATCTCCTCGGATAAGCGAAGCAAGAGTTGATTTGCCTGCGCCACTTTTGCCCAAGATGGCAACCTTTTCTTGAGCAGGGAGGGAAAGCGAGAAATTATCAAGAAGAAGACGCTTCGTTTGGGGATACGAGAAGCTTACCTTTTCTAATCTGATTTCTTGAATGCGAGGTCTTTCGGGGTTTGAGAGATGATCTGTACTTTGGTTCTCTGATGAAGGATTTTCGGCGCATGCGGGGCTTTCTTTGAGGATACGAGGCTTTGCGGATATTTTTGCAAGAGGCTTAGTGTCCACGGAAGGCAATTCATTGAGGCGTTGCACGGAATCTTGATGAGCGCGAGCCTCCGTTGCGGCTGCAGGGAGGGGCGCAAAAGCATCTATAAGAGGGAAAT
>OLPW01002100.1_pt1 | contig 18418 bp, 16 predicted proteins | sample 1672161 | NCBI WGS metagenome assembly OLPW01 (sample SAMEA3136654, study PRJEB25190) | human gut metagenome
ACCGTATGAAAATCGCAGTAGTTGCCTCTGAGGCCGCGCCGTTCGTCAAGACCGGCGGCCTCGGTGACGTGATGCAGGCCCTTCCGCTTGCGCTTTCTCAGCAGAAGAACACCTATGTCAGCCTCTTTATCCCATATTACAGTCAGATCAAGTATTCCGGCAAGTGGCAGACAGAATTTTTAGGCGCGTTTGACGTGCCGCTGGCCTGGCGGCGGGAATATGTCGGCATTTTCCACCTCAAGACCCGCCGCAAGAAGCTCCAGATCTATTTCATCGACAACGAGCACTATTTCAACCGCGGCGGCGTTTACGGCTTTGCCGACGACGGTGAACGCTATGCCTATTTCAGCAAGGCCGTCCTCGCAGCAATGAACTATCTGGAGCTTCAGCCGGACGTCGTCAGTTGCCACGACTGGCAGGCAGCGCTCATCCCGCTGCTGCTGAAAACGGAATACCGCGGCTGCTTCCCGGATGCGAAGAGCGTGTTTACGATCCACAATATCGAATATCAGGGCAAGTGCAATCTGCAATTCAACTATGACGTGCTGGGCCTTGGCGCAGGCTGCGACGAGATCCTTCGCTTTGACGACTGCACGAACTTCATGAAGTCCGCTATCGTCACAGCCGACCGCGTGACGACCGTTTCCGAGACATACGCGCAGGAGCTGCGCTATCCGTACTATTCCCACGGGCTTGACGGCGTTCTGCAAAGCAGAGGCTCAGACTTTTCCGGAATCACCAACGGCATCGATATGCAGGTTTTTGATCCCGCGAAGATTGAGAACATCGCGCAGAACTTCACTGCAAAGACGCTTCGCGAGGGGAAAATCGCAAACAAGCTTGCCCTCCAGCAGCGCGTCGGCCTGCCGGAGGACCGTGACGTAGCTGTTCTGGCCATGGTCACGCGCCTCGTCGGGCACAAGGGCATTGATCTGCTGTGCTACATCGCCGAGCGCCTGATCCAGCGCCGCATCCAGCTTGTCATCATCGGCACAGGCGAAGAAAAATACGAATGGTACTTAAACACCCTGCGTGAACGGTTTGGCGATAAGGTCTCCGTCAATCTGCTCTTTGACGGCGGGCTTGCGAACCTTGTCTACGCTGCGTCCGACCTGTATCTCATGCCGTCGAAATCCGAGCCATGCGGCCTGTCGCAGCTCATTGCCATGCGCATGGGCTCCGTCCCGGTCGTCAACGCAACAGGCGGACTCAAGGATACGGTCTGGCCGTATAACGAAGCGGATGAGACGGGGCGCGGCTTTACCTTCCAGAGCTACAATGCAGACGATTTCCTCGCCGCCATTGACCGCGCGCTTGCGCTGTACTATAATGAGCCGGAAAAATGGCTGCGCCTCGCCGAAAATGATATGGCGGTCGATTCCAGCTGGGACGTTCCGGCGCAGAAATACATGGCGTTGTTCCAGAACGTCTGCGGACAGTAAGCGCCCTTGAAAAAGATATTAGAGAAAAAGGACATATAGAAGCATGACAAAAGAGAACCTTCTTCAGCACTTACAGGAATGCTGCGACCGGCTGTTCGGCTGCTCGCTCGAAATGGCGACGGAAAAACAGGTATATCGCGCTGTATGCGTCGCCGTGCGCGAGCTTCTGGAGGACGACCGCCGTGCGTTTGTTGAGCAGACGCGTGCAGAGCAGCGCAAGCAGGTCTATTATATGTCGATGGAATTTCTGGTCGGCACGAGCCTGCGCAACAACCTGTACAACATGGGACTTCTGGAACCGGCAGGGGAGATCCTGCATGATCTCGGCTTCAGCCTGGAAAGCCTCTGCGCGCTTGAGCCGGATGCCGGACTTGGCAACGGCGGCCTGGGCCGTCTGGCCTCGTGCTATATGGACGCAGCGACCGGTCTGAATTATCCCGTGACCGGCTTCTCCATCCGATATGAGTTCGGCATCTTCCGCCAGAAGATCGTCGACGGCTGGCAGATGGAATTCCCGGATAACTGGCTCGAAATGGGCGATGTGTGGCTGCATACCCGCAAGGACGACGCTGTAGAGGTTCGCTTCGGCGGACAGGTGCACGAGTGGATGGACGGCGACAAGTTCAAGACCGCCCAGACAGGCTATCAGTCCGTCATTGCTGTCCCGCACGATTTGTACATTTCCGGCTATGGCTCCAAGGCCGTCAACAAGCTTACGCTCTGGAGCGCCAGTATGCCGCAGAGCTTTGACATGAACGCGTTCTCGCGCGGCGATTATGTCCGCGCGCTCGAGCAGAATACCATGGCCGAGGCCATTTCGAAGGTTCTCTATCCGGCAGACGACCACATCAACGGCAAGCGTCTGCGTCTGCGCCAGCAGTATCTGCTGGTGTCCAGCTCACTGCAGTCGATCCTGAACGAGCATCTGAAAAATTACCATACGCTTGATAACCTGGCTGACAAGGTTGCCGTGCACATCAACGATACGCATCCGGCACTCTGCGTGCCAGAGCTGATGCGCCTGCTGGTCGACGAGCACGACTACAGCTGGGAACGCGCGTGGGAGATCACCTGCGCGGCGCTTTCCTACACCAACCATACCGTCATGGCCGAGGCACTTGAGCGTTGGCCGGTCGATCTGTTCCGGGAGCAGCTGCCGCGCATTTACGCCATCTGTCAGGAGATCAACCGCCGCCTCATGGAAAAGCTGCACTGCGTCTATCCGAACGATCCCGGCAAGTGGGAGTATATGGCCGCTGTCACGAACAGCGAGGTCCGCATGGCGAACCTCTGCCTGGCCTGCTGCCATAAGATCAACGGCGTTTCGCAGCTGCACACGGAGATCCTTGAAAAAACCATCTTCCGGGATTATTATAATCTCGATCACAGCCGCTTCCTGAACATCACAAACGGCATTGCGTACCGCCGCTGGCTGTGCCAGTCGAACCCGGCCCTGACCGGCTATCTGCAATCGCTCATCGGCGACGGCTTCCTGAACGACGCGAACGCGCTCGAAGCGCTGCTCCAGTACCGTGACGATCCTGATGTTCTGGAAAATCTGCAGGCCATCAAGCGCAAAAACAAGGTACGCCTTGCCGCTTATATCGCGAAGCACAACGGTGTCAATGTCGATCCGGATTCGATCTTCGACGTGCAGGTCAAGCGCCTGCATGAATACAAGCGGCAGCTGCTGAATGTCCTGCATATCCTGACGCTTTACAACGATATCAAGGATCACCCGGAAAAGCCGGTCTATCCGCAGACATTCATCTTCGCGGCCAAGGCCTCCGCAGGCTATTATCTGGCCAAGCAGATCATTTCGCTCATCGTCGCCGTTTCCAATCTTGTAAACTCTGACCCGCAGGTGCAGAACAAGCTCAAGGTGGTCTTCATTGAAGACTATAAAGTCTCGCTGGCCGAGATCATCATCCCGGCTGCTGACCTGTCCGAGCAGATCTCCGTTGCGGGTAAGGAGGCCTCCGGTACCAGCAACATGAAGCTGATGATCAATGGCGCGGTCACGCTCGGCACGCTCGACGGCGCAAATGTCGAGATTCGTGAGCGCGTGGGCGACGAGAATATGTTCCTGTTCGGCATGACGGCCGACGAGGTGCAGGCGCTGTGGCAGCGCGGCTATGACCCGCGCCAGTTCCTGACGCCGGAGCTTGACAGAGTTCTGCAAATGCTGACCTCCGGCGTGCTGGGGCAGCGCTTTGACGATGTTGTTGCTTCGCTCCTGACGCCGCGCTTCGGCGCTGCCGACAGCTACATGACCGTCGCGGACTTTGCAAGCTACAAGGCTGCCAAGGCGCACGCGGTCGAGGTCTATCAGGACCGCACCCGCTTTGCAAAGATGTCCCTCACAAACATCGCAAGAGCCGGCATTTTCTCCTCCGACCGCTCGATCGAGCAGTACGCCAGGGAAATCTGGGATCTGTAAGCACCACAGCAAATATTACGAAGGGGCCGACAAGCATCGTCGGCCCCTTCCCTGATGAAATGGACGGTACGCCACATGAGAATTCTATTCGACAGCAAGCTTTCGCAGTTCAAAACGCCCTTCGGAACGCTCAAACGGCAGGAGGTCTGCACGCTGCACATCATGATCCCGTGCTCCTGCCGCACAACGGCGGTCTGCCTCGTTTTGCAGGCGGAAAACGGTGCGGAGCTGCGCCGTGTCCCGTTTGCAAAGCAGTCAGACGATACGCTCTACGATACCTGGGGCGGAGAGCTGACGATTTCCGATGCCGGACTGTATTTCTATTACTTCCATATCACCACGCAGGATGGCGCGTTCCGCCTGTTCAAACAGGGCGAAAGCGACACGAACATGGAAGACGGCGGCCTCTGGCAGCTCAGCGTTCTGGAGGAAAAATTCCCCGTCCCGGACGACTGCGCGGGCGCAATCATGTATCAGATCTTCCCAGACCGCTTTTTTCAGGCCGGAGTTTGTGACCTGACCGGGAAGATCACGCCCTATTGGGTGCATGAGAACAAGGACGACGTGCCGGTCTATCTGCCGAACGCCAACGGCGAGGTGCTCAACAACGACTTTTACGGCGGAAATCTGAACGGCATCCGCGAAAAGCTTCCGTATCTGCACGCGCTCGGTGTGGAGATTTTATATCTCAATCCGATTTTCTATGCATGGTCGACGCACCGGTACGATACCTGTGATTACAAGCGCATCGACCCCATGCTCGGCTCGGAGGCGGATTTCCGCGCGCTCTGCGGCGCGGCGCACGCGCTGGGCATGAAGATCATTCTCGACGGCGTATTCAGCCATGTCGGCAGCCGCAGCGCGTATTTTCAGCAGGCAATCCATGACCCGGCCTCGCCGTACCGCGGCTGGTTCCGGTTCAAGCAGTATCCAAACGTCTACGACAGCTGGTGGGGGATCACGACGCTGCCGTGCATTGACAAGCTGAACCCGGATTATATGGACTATATCATTGACAGTGACGACAGTGTTGTCGTCCGCTGGCTGAAGCTTGGCGCGGACGGCTGGCGGCTGGACGTCGTCGACGAGCTGCCGGACGCGTTTCTCGCACGCCTGCGTGAGCGTATCCGGCAGGTCAAGCCGGACGCGATTCTGATCGGCGAGGTCTGGGAGGATGCGTCCAACAAGATCGCATATGACTGCCGCCGCCGGTATTTTACCGACCGACAGCTCGATTCCGTCATGAACTACCCGTGGCAGAAGGCGATCCTGCGCTATGTGCGCGGGGAGGATGACGGGACAGGACTTGGCGCGTCTATTCGCACGATTGCGGAGAATTATCCGCCCGATGTGCTGCAGGCTGTGATGAATATTCTGTCCACGCACGACACCCCGCGCGCCATCAACGCGATTCTCGATCCGCGTGACGGCGACCGGGCAGAGCTGGCCCGGCGGCACTTTACGGCGGAGCAGCTTGCAGAGGGGAAAAAACGTCTCAAAATGGCGGCATTTTTACAGTTTATGCTCCCCGGTATGCCGTGTATTTATTACGGCGACGAGGCGGGCATGACCGGCTACCGCGACCCGTTCAACCGCGCGTATTATCCGTGGGGCAGGGAAGACGGCAATTTAATCTCGTTCTACCGCTCACTGGCGCGCGTCAAAAAAGCTTCGCCCGCCCTGCGGCGCGGCACGGTTCTGGTATTGGAAGCGGGCGGCGGACGTCTGATGCTGCTGCGACAGTATGAGGGCAAAAACGTGGCAGTCTGCTGCAACCGCTCGGAAAGCCCGTGGACGCTTCCGCACAGCGGCACGATCCTACTCGGCGGCGGCATCGCCGAATATACCGGCGAAACGCTCACCCTCGGTTGCGGCGGCTTCTGCGCCATGGAGCGCGAATAATATACGGAGGCAATTCAAATACAAATCAGGGCTGCAGCGTGCTCAACTCGCTGCAGCCCTGACAAGACATGAGGAAGGAACCCGAAGCAGGCATGATTTCGGTCATGCCTGCTTTTCGTTCCAATAGCCGTCCTTTTCAGCTTGCCGCGCCAAGCGTATCCGCAAGCGCGGTATCGGCGGAGAAGGTACTGAGATTGTAGAGGAAAAGAACATCGGTCACGCCGCGCTGCGTCATAAGCTGCTCTACATCGTCGTAGTAATAGCGCGGATCGATCATGACGATCTGCTGATAGTAGGGGATGAGGAACGGTACGAAGCTGTTTGCATAGGAATCCTTGAAAATCAGCAGGATTTTCCCATTATTTGCGGTCGTTTTGATGGTGACAAGCGGATGGTTGCCGCCGAAAAAGACGGTGTATTTGTCTTTCGTATCCAGCGCAGAATCGACAAAGACAGAGCCGGCCTTTTCCCGCGTGCTGTCGTAGAGCACATAGTAGCTCACATCGGTGCCGAGCGGCTCATAGGCCGTGATCGTATCCTCGGCGGTGTGCTTGCCGCTCTTAGAGGCAAGCGTGCCCTCAAAGGAGTTGGTCAGGACATGGACGCGATAGTTCGTGATCGGCGTCTCGATCCCAAGCAGCTCCGCCGAGGCGTCAAAGGCGCAGTATGCGCCGAGGCTTGTCCAATGGTGGTCAGTGCGGTAAAAAACGCCGTCCCTGACGTGGGCTTTCAAAGCCAGCGTCACATCTGCATACTGCATACAGGGCGAAAGCGCCTGATTGACGGTGAACAGATCCTCCTGCTGATTGTGCGCAGGTGCGTTTGCAGGAAGATAATCGCGCATAACGAGGGAGGCGTTTGGGACGATCATCGCCGTCATGCGGAGATCATCGTGCTTCGCGGCGAACTCCTTCATCGCGGTCAGCGTCCGGTCAAGCACAGCCGGATCGGGGGCCTCCGGGATCTCAATCAGATAATTGTCCTGACAAAGGTAAACGCCGTTGGACTCCTTCTGCCCAAGCAGCTGGTCGATCCGCAGCTTGGCGGAAATCCAGTGGTCGCGCGCAAAGAACTGATCTGCAAAGGCAGACTGCAGCTTCGACATAAAGCTTCCGTCCAGAACTGAAGCCGCCGTCAGCGCTGGATAGGCTTGAAGCTTTCGGTTCTCATTTTCCGAGAAATCGCGCTTCGTGTGAAGCAGATTGACAAGGCCGAAGACAAGCAGAACCACGGCAAGCAGCGCGGCCAGAAGGACTCCATGCAGCTGGCTGTTGCGCTGAAGGATCAGCTGCTGCTTTTCAGAGTCCTGCCTGCGCTTTTTTTGCGGATTCATGGGATCACCTCGCTTAGAACTGAGCATAGAGGAAGGATTGATAGGTGGCGTTCGTCATATACGGGACGCAAAGCAGGAAAATGCCGATCAGAAGCAGCGCAGAAAGCACAAGGCCAGGACTGCGCCGCGAGAACACGAGATGCCGGTAAAGCGTCCGAATCCATGGGCCGCAGCCAAGAATGCCGAGTACAAGAAGCTTCCAGTTTGCTGCAAAATAGTATTTTGCGGTGGAATCCCAAAACGCGCGGCTCCCGGCACCGAACATCCGCCCAAGATAGAAAATCGCCGAGGAAAAATCAGGAGAGAAGAACAGCACCCAGCCGACGATGACGGCCAGCAGCGTCAGAATATGGCGAATCGGGGAGGGCGTCTTTGCAAGGATGCCTTTGAGCGGATACTTTTCCAGCAGCAGCAAAATCCCGTGATACAGGCCCCATGCCACGAATGTCCACGACGCGCCGTGCCATAGGCCGGTCAGGATCCAGACGATCAGCAGGTTGCGGATGCACTTTGGCGTGCTTACACGGCTGCCGCCAAGCGGGATATACACATAGTCACGGAACCAGCGGCCAAGGGAAATGTGCCATCTGCGCCAGAACTCCGTCAGGGAAGCAGAGAGGTAGGGATGGTCGAAGTTGGCGTCAAAGTCGAAGCCGAACAGCTTCGCCATGCCGATGGCCATGTCGGAATAGCCGCTGAAGTCGAAGTAGAGCTGAAGCGAATAGCAGATCGCGCCGAGCCACGCCGACCCGCCGGAAAGCGAACCGGATGAGAGTGCAGAAATACTCTGGAACGCAGCACCGAGATTATCGGCCAGCAGCACCTTTTTCGCAAGGCCAAGAACGAGCATCGGGACAGCTTCGGAAACCTTGTACAGCGTCACCGGATGCGATTTCAGCTGCGGCTCGAACTGTGCGTACTCGACGATCGGGCCGGAGATCATTTTCGGGAAAAAGCTGACATAAAGGCAGAAATCCAGCGGATTTTTCTGCGCGGGCGCGCGACGGTGGTAAACGTCCGAAAGATACGACAGGTTCTGGAAGGTGAAGAAGGAAATGCCGAGCGGAAGCGCCGCAGACGGCGCGTTCAGCGTGAACGGCAAAATGGCGTTGAGCGTTTCGATGGCAAATGCGGCGTATTTGTAAAAGCCGAGAAGCAGCAGATTGAACAGCACGCCGATCACAAGAAGGAATTTTGTGCCGCGCTGCCCCGATTCCGCACGATTGCCAATGTCCAGGCCGACGCAATAGTTGAAAACCGTTACCAGCAGCAGAAGCAGCAGATAGACCGGAGAACCCCATGCATAAAAAACGAAGCTGATCAGAACAAGAAGTGCGTTCTTGCAGACACGTGGGCAGACCAGGTACAGGATCAGGCTGACCGGGAGAAACGCGAAGACAAAAAAGAGCGTGCTCAGATTCACGACGGTTCCTCCTTAAAGCGCTTTCAGAAACGCCTGCGCGGCAGCGGCTGCGTTCTCATGCACAACGAACAGGATATAATTGCCCTGTATCTCCACAACGGAGTTGGAGAGCAGATCATACTGTTCAACGCCATAGCCCTCGAAGCTCTTCATCTGCGTCTGCCTGCGGGCCTGAATGGCGTCAGAAACGGACGTCTGCTGCGAGAGATCGGAGAGCTTGACGAGCAGCAGCTCCCGTGCCCCCATATTTGTGGCCGGATAATAGAGCAGGCAGCCGTCCATTTCAGACGGTGCAAAGCCATAGAGCCGCCGCACCATCTGCGCGTCCGCCTCCTGCATATCCGTCAGATCGATCGATTGCAGAACGGCACTGCTGACAGCGTCAAAGGACGCGCTGCTCTGCCGGTTCTGCATCGTCTGCGTGTAGAGAAAGCCCGCGGTCGCCAGAGCGGCGGCAAAGGCGAAAATGCGCAGGAGGATGCTCACGATTCCCACGCGGCGGGCCGCAGGCTGCGCAGCAGCAGTGTCCGGAGCAGGCACGTCTTCTGTGACAGCGGACTTTTTCGGCGCGGGGGGCTTGTTGGCTTCCGGCGTTTTCACCGGCTCGCGGATGGGCTGCGGGTCGGGAATGGGGGCAGCGGCGGTTTTGCGGCTGGCCGGAGCGTTGTCCAAAAACTCTGAAAAGTCGACCCCATCGATCACAAGCGGGGCGGATGGGGCAGGGGAAGCGGGCTGCTTCTGCGCCGGAACGGCCTGCTTGGCCGCTTTTTTTTTGGGTGCAGAGCCGAATTCGGCCAGAATATCGTCAATCGCCTGCTCCTTCAGCTCCGGCGAAAGGCTGCTTCCGCCGCGCAGGAGCAGGTCATTCAGCTGCGGATTCGTTTGATTCAAGGGCAAAGACATCATCATATACCTCAGCAATCAGTTCAGTACCCCAAAGCGGGTAAAAGCCGCCCAGCAGGTGCACGCCGTCGTCCTGATAAAGATCCGTGTGTTCTTCGCAGAGCTGCGTAATATCCACGTACGGCGTGCCATTTTCCTCGCAAAAGGCGCGCACGGCGTCGTTGTAGTCCGGGATCTCCCGCCATGCGGGGCCGCGCTTGAACGCGGGTTCAAGGGCGGGGATGATGGAGCAGACATAGACCGTGGCGTTCGGAAGGTGCTCCTTGAGCAGGGCAAGTGTGTTGTTGATTTCGTTTACATAATCCTCTGGCGTTGGCCAGTACCCGATGCCGACGTCATTGATGCCATAGGTCAGGAAAATGATCGACGGATTCAGCGCGACAAGCTCCTCCAGGTGGTCAATGACCTTTTTGATGGTCGCGCCGGAGTCGGCGAACACGCGCTCAGGGGCCAGATAGCCATAATAGGTGAAGCCTGACGTTCTGGAGTCGCCGAGCATGGCGTAATCCTCAAACAGCGACCAGACGGAAATTTCTCCGCTGTAGAGCTTTGCGCGCCATTCGTCCCGCATCGCATCCAGCTCCGCCTGACGGATGGCCTTGAGCTCCGCTTCCACGTCGTCGGGGCTGTGTGCCTCCTGCTCCTGAAGCCATTGCACGCCGGATGCGACCTCCGCATCCGTTGCAGAGGCAGCGGCGCGCTTCGCCGGGAACACAAAAATCCATAAAATCAGCAGCAAAAAAAGAACCAGAGGCAAAAGCGTCAGCATCCTCCAGCTCCAAGCCCTCGCATTCATCAGCGTAACCCCCAGAGGTGAAAGTCAACCGGATATCAAGCCTGACCATTATAGTATAGCGCCACCGGTTTGTCTACAAAAATTGACAAAATACGCGCTGATTTTTTCGGGGGGTGAGCTTTTGGCGAGGAGATAAAACCCCCGCAGCCGAAGCTGCGGGGGAGCGCTCATACTGTATGCTGTTCGGATTTCGTGTCAGCCCTGATAGGTTCTGTATCATTCTTTTTGTTCCCGTATGTTTTCCACCTGATGCACAGTTCGCATGATGTCGATGAGCTGTTTTTTGATGTCCTCCTGCGGAGCACTTTTTGCCGCTTGTGAACCAGCTGCGCAGACTTTCGGAAATACCGCCCGCAAAGAATGTCGCCATGACCTCCGGGGAAGCTGGCATACGGTGGCCGCGGGCCTGAACCTGCTTGAGCTTCTGGCAGATGTCCGGCATCACCTGCTGGGACATGATGTTGAGCAGCAGTACAAGGCTGTCCGACCGAATCGCGGAGCGGATCAGCTTCTGGTTCGCTTTTGCAAATTCAAATACATAATCCAGCATCTTATTGTAGAAAGCCACCGGGTCATCCGTAGGGCTGTCCCGCCGGATGCGTTCGTTGTAGTCATTGATGGCCTCTTTTGCAATGAATGCCAGCAGCTCGTATTTATCGGCGAAATACTTATAAAAGGTAGACTTCCGGATCATCGCCCGGTCGCACAGCTCTTTGACCTTGATGTCCTCAAAGGGCATCTCCTCCATCATTTCAATCAATGCCTTTGTCACGGACATATACCGGCGACCGTCATGATCGTGCCGGAGGTCATGACCGTACCAAACGCAAAGTTCAGCGTCTCGATCATGGCTTCCCGGTGCGGCATGGTGCCCTTGATCTCCTGATAGCGGCTGGCGATGACGATGGCATAGTCGATGTTCGCGCCCATCTGAATGGACGAAACGACCAGATAGCTCATGAAGAACAGCGGCGTGTTCGTGAAGACCGGGATCGAGAAATTGATCCAGATAATGCCCTGAATGACGAGGATGAACAGGATCGGCATGCCGACCGATTTGAATGTGAACAGCAGCACGACCAGCACGATCAGAATGTAGACGATGCTGACGACCGTATTGTCGCGTACAAACGACTTTTCAAAGTCATATTCGTTCGTGGAGTCGCCCGCGACATAGACGTTTCCGTCCGGATAGTATTTCTGCGCGGTCTCGCGGATGGTATCGATGAACGAATACGTCTCGTCGCCGCTCACCGGAAGCGTCAGATAGAGCAGCGTCCGGCTGTAGTCGGTTCCCTGAAGCTGCGCTTTTGCAGCCAGCATCTGCGCCTGCGCGTCGTGCAGGTCGGCGGTCTGTTCCTCATCTAGCTGCACAAGGCCGGAATCGACCTGATCGCAGACGAACAGGAATATGTCAATGAGCGGCACTTTGTAAGACGCGAGATTTCCGGCCAGCTGGCCGTACTCCTCGTTTTCCGCCGCATAAACAGCGCCGAAGCGTGTGCGTAATGGTCGGTTGTCTCGTCAAATTCGACTGACTGCACGCCCTTGACATCCAACAGCTCGTCGTGGAGTTTTTCCGCGTCCGCTTATGTAATATTTGCAACCATGACCTCAGCTGTGCCGTAGGTCGTGAACTGCTCCTCCATGACGTTCAGCGCCAGCTTCGTCTCGGAATCGTCCGGCAGATAATAGGTCAGATCGTTCTCGACCTCGACACAGTTTCGGGAGAACGCCGAGAATACCAGACCGATGATCGTGAGCAGGAAAAACAGGTTCCGTTTGTCCACAATAAACGTGGCAAGCTTGACCATGGCGTTATTTTCGTGCTTTTGGGATTGCTCCATTGGGGGATCCTCCTTGTCAGGATTAGAATGTCAGAGCCGTAGAATTGCTCACTAATTGTCCTTTAATCTCCATCGGCTTGTGCCGCGGCGCGTTAGCGATGCCGCTGACGCTGCCATCCTCGTGGATATCTGCCTCAATTTCCACGCGCAGCACGCCGAACGGCAGCTTCGGAGACGCGGCAAAGCGTACATGAGCGCCGTTCAGCACGCAGTCCGCCAGCTCCACGGTGAACCCCAAAAGCTTTGCCTGCCCGGTAAACGCGGTTTCGGAGAGAATGTGGAAGGAGGCGTTGACCTTGACCCAGCCCATGGGGGATTTGATCTGAACCTCAAATGTATAGTCGTTTCCTGCAATCAGCATTGTCGTTACCTCTTTCTTATTTGTTTTGCAGCTTCGGAAGAAGAACCTTTGCGTTATCGGTGAACATCAGCTGCTTCTGATGCTCTGTGAGCTTTTGCGTATTTTCCAGCGCCTCCATCTGCCCAAAGCAGGCGGAAAGATCGGTGTATGGCACGTCGGAGCCATAGAGCAGATGCGTCTCGTCCATGTTCCGCAGCAGCAGTTCCAGCTGCTTCTGCTCGGAAAAACCAGCCAGGTCATAATAGACGTGCGCCATGTCCTGCATAATATCTGCACGCCGGTCAGGGTCGGAGAAGCGCAGCATCAGCGCGAAGCTCTCAAACCGATCAGCCAGAATGGGGAGGAACGCGCTCGCGTGCGGGATGACCCATTGGATATCCGGGAAGCGCGTGAACGTGTCGTTCTGCACCATATTTAAGAATGTGCGCGTCGTTTCGACGAAATACTCGAACGCCGGAACGGGAATTTCCTCGTTGACGCTTGGAACCATCACGGCTGGCTGCGTCGGATGCAGAACAGCCAGTGCGCCGCAATCGTTCAGCTTCTCCATGAGCGCATCGAGCCTCCGGTCGCCCAGATACGCGCCGCCGTAATTCGTCATCAGCCCTACGCCGTCGGCGTGAAGCTCGTCGAGGCAATATGCGGCTTCTGCAATACTGCTGTCCACGTTTGGCAGGGGAAGCGTCGCCAGAAAGCCCAGATTGCCTGGCGCACGGGAAACGATTTCTGCCCCCTGTTCGTTCACCTTGCGGACAAGCGAACGTGTGCGTGCTATGTCCGGCGTATAAAGACTTGGAGAAGAAATGAAGAGCGGCGCTTAGGAAATGCCGAGTTCGACCATGGCCTCCTGCTGCCAGCTCTCGTCCCACTCCGGTGTCGGGAAGCCGTCCGGGCAGTACAGCCCCTCTTCCTCTAAAAATTCATAATAGGCTTTCGGCAGATAGTGTGCCTGAAAGTCGATTTTGTTTGGATAGTTTATTTGGGGTTCTCGTTCCTTTCTGCTGTTTTCGTTCCGTGAAAGCGAAAGCTGCCGGGTTTTGTGACAACAATGCCGGTCAGACTGCTTCCGGAAAGCTCTGCCCGCGTCTGGCACGAGAGTGTGCTGACAGCAGTTTTCAGCTCGTGCGTGAGTACAAGCGTGTTTCCCTCACGACGCCCTCGAATTGGGTTCTGAACGCCGAGCAGAAAGAACATTCCTTCCACGCTGCTGCCGTTTTCCTTCCAGCGCAGCTGCCCGAAGCGCTGCCCCAACTGCCCGTCGAGCACAACGTCATACGTATGCGTCATGTCACAGCCTCCTTTCTTCCTGCGGAAGTCAGTTTACGCTGCGCAGGGCAAAAGCGCAAAGGTCAACAGCCCTGTCCGTGTCATAATTATGACAAAACAGGTACTGTTGACCTACTGGAAATGTGCTTGCTTCTATGCTATACTGAAAAAACAGGAGGGAACAGCATGGAACAAAGGACAAACGCCGCATCCGATCAGACGAAGCACGCGCTGGCCGTGGCGCTCAAGGAGCTGATGGTGCAAACCCCATCGACAAGATCACGATTCACGACCTGACCGAGCGCTGCGGCATCCGGCGGCAGAATTTCTATTACCATTTTGCGGATGTCTATGATCTGCTGCGCTGGATGTTTCAGGAGGTGGCGGTCGCCCTGCTCCAAAAGCACGAGGGAACGCTTCTCTGGCAGGAGGGCCTGCTGCAGCTGTTTCATTATATAGAGGAAAATAAGGCGGTGTGCCTCTGCGCGCTGAACTCCGTTGGCCGCGACCATCTCAAACGCTTTTTTGAGGCGGATATCCACGCTATCATCCACCGGGCGGTCGAGCAGATCGGAAACGAAGTCGGTGCAGTGCAGGCTGGCGTCACGCAGGATGACATTGCGCTGATGACACATATTTACGTGGTCGCCAGCGCGGGTGTGATCGAAAGCTGGCTCCTTGGTGAAATCGACCGCACCCCGGAGGAGCTGATCAAATTTGCCGACAAGATGCTCCAGGATCACATCAACGGAGCGCGGCTGCGCTGGCAGGCAGAGTGCAAACAGCACGCACAGGTATGACCCATAGCAAAGAAATAGAAACAAACAGCCATTGCGCATCCTGAAAGCGTGGATTCTTTGGCAAGCGGGGCAAGTGCGGCTACACTTGCCCTGCTTGCCGTTGGTGCGTTCCTCGGAAAACCCACGAAAAAACGGAGGCAGCGCCGGTTCTTACGCTCCCTCCGTTTCACGGTTTTCGATGATATAGCATCACCACCCAATGTAATTTCGCATTTCAGGTGATGGCATTTGAACGGTGCTAACTTTCATTTTACCGCAGATTTAATTTCACCTATACTATTAGAAGAGATGTACTGCGGTTATGCAGAGTGACAATAAAAATTGGTTGAAATGCTCCAATATTCCAAATTATACCTGCAAATATCGTCCCGTAATACTAAGCGGGTTTCTATATAGTTCTTCCGGGGTTCCGCTGGCCACGATTTGTCCGCCTGCTTCACCGCCGCCCGGTCCCATGTCGATGACATAGTCGGCGTTTCGGATCACATCAAGGTCATGCTCGATGACAATGACGGTCGCACCGTTGTCAATGAGTGCCTGAAAAACACCAAGCAATACCCGTACATCCAGCGGGTGCAGGCCGATGGACGGCTCATCAAACACAAAAACGGAATCCTCCTGTGTCTTGCCAATCTCACTTGCCAGCTTCAAACGCTGCGCTTCGCCGCCAGACAAACTCGGCGTTTCTTCGCCCAGCGTCAGATAGCCGAGGCCGAGCTGTTTCAGAATGTCCAGCCTTTGGCTGACGGTTTTCATTTCCTTGCAGAAGTCAACAGCGGAATTTACATCCATATCCATCAACTCCGGCAAAGAAACGCATTTGCCGGCTTTATTTGTGAGCTTCACATCATAAGCAGCTCTTGCATAGCGCGAGCCTCGACAATCCGGGCAGGGAATGTTGACATCCGGCAGAAATTGAACATCCAAACTGACAACGCCTGTTCCGTCGCAGCCAGGGCAGCGAAGATAGCCGGTGTTATAGGAAAAGTCACTTGCCTTATAGCCTTTTTCCTTTGCGTCAGCAGATTTTGCATACAGCTTTCGCAGTTCGTCGTGAACACCCGCGTAGGTGGCAACAGTCGAGCGAACATTGATCCCGATGGGCGTCGCGTCGATGAGCTTGATGTGCACGATACCCTCGGCTTTGATCGCGCGGATGTGCGCGGGAAGTGCGCTGCCGCTGACGCTTGCTTCCAAGGCGGGGACAAGGCTTTCCAATATCATCGTCGTTTTGCCGGAGCCGGACACGCCGGTAACAACGGTGAGCCGCCCTTTTGGAATATCTACCTCTAACGGTTTGACCGTATGGATTTGAGCGGTAGACAGATGGATCGTTCCGTTTGCAAACAGTTCTTTTTCTGCGGCGCGGGTGCGCAGCCTTGTTTCAGCCTTGCCGGAGAGAAACGGCCCAATCTGCGAAGCCGGGTTTTCTTCAATGGTTGGAATTGAACCCTCAGCAATCACATGACCGCCTTTTGCGCCTGCCTCCGGGCCCATTTCTATGATCCAATCGGCTTCTTTCAAAATCTGCGTGTCGTGGTCTACCAAAATGACGGAATTTCCGTCTGCTACCAAATCGTGCATCACACCGGTCAGTCCTACAATGTTGGCTGGGTGCAGACCGATGGATGGCTCGTCCAACACATACAGAACGCCAGTCGTGCGGTTGCGGACAGCGCGGGCAAGCTGCATCCGCTGGCGCTCGCCGGTAGAGAGCGTGGACGCAGAGCGGTCAAGCGTCAGATAGCCCAACCCCAGATCCATCAGCCGTTTGGCGGTGCTTTGGAACGCCTCACAAATACTTTCGGCCATCGGGCGCATTTCTTCCGGCAGACTTCCCGGTACACCCCGCACCCACTCTGCCAGCCCGGACAGCGTCATGGTGCAGGCTTCATCCAGAGAAATGCCCCGCAGCTTTGGGGCACGGGCGGCATCGGAAAGGCGTGTGCCGCGGCACTCCGGGCAAATGTCCTCTTTCAGGAATTTTTCCACGCGCTTCATGCCCTTTTCGTCCTTGACCCTGGCAAGTGCGTTTTCCACGGTGTAAACGGCATTGTAGTAGGTAAAATCAAGCTCTCCCGCCTGATTGGAGTTCTTTGCTTTGTAAAGAATATGCTTCTTCACAGCCGGTCCGTGATAGACGACCTCTTTTTCTTCCGCGGTCAGATCGTGGAATGGCACATCCGTACGCACACCCATTTCACGGCACACATCGGTCATCAGCGACCACATCAGGCTGTTCCACGGAGCAACTGCGCCCTCGTCAATGCTGAGTGTGTCATCCGGCACAAGGCTTGCCATATTGACCGTTCGGACGCTGCCTGTGCCGCTGCAGGTCTTACAAGCACCTTGAGAATTGAACGCTAATTCCTCAGCAGACGGCGCGTAGAAATGCGCGCCGCACGCCGGGCAAACGAGTCCTTTTCCAGCGGCGACAGCCAATGAAGGTTTCATATAATGCCCATTCAGGCAGCGGTGGCTGGCAAGGCGGGAATACATCAGCCGCAGACTGTTGAGCAACTCTGTGCCTGTGCCGAAGGTACTGCGGATACCCGGCACACCGGGGCGCTGATGCAGCGCCAGCGCAGCAGGGACATACAGTACCTCGTCTACGCTGGCTTTGGATGCCTGCATCATTCTTCGGCGTGTGTAGGTAGACAGGGCTTCGAGGTAGCGGCGCGACCCCTCGGCATACAGCACGCCCAGCGCAAGGGAGGATTTACCGGAGCCGGACACGCCCGCAATTCCGACGATCTTTCCGAGCGGAATATCGACATCAATATTTTTCAGGTTGTGGACTTTCGCTCCACGGATCAGCATTTTATTGATCATTGTTTTACTCCAAATACTGAAAGCCCCATTTTGTCATTTCGTAAAAGACCGGCAGTAAATCTTTCCCTTTGTCAGAAAGCGAGTATTCCACATGGGGCGGTATCTCGTTGAATTGCACCCGGTCAACCAGACCGTCCTGCTCCAATTCCCGCAGCGAGGACGTCAGCATGGTATTCGTAATGCCGCCCAGCGCCTTTTTCAGTTCTCCGAAGCGGATCGGGCTTTGAATACACAGCTCATAAATGATCTGAAACTTCCAGCGGCCTTGCAGCATTTCCAAAAGCGGTGTCACAGGGCAATTTCCGGCCTGCGTGGTAATGCCGTTATGAACAAGCTCCATATATTCCGCATAGGACATTTCTTTGCGCATGGAATCGCTCCTTTGGTATGATATTTCGTACTCAGTCAGAATAATCTGCGTACTTGATTTAATATTCGCTCTTAGTATAATAAACCTACCGAATGAAATCAAGCGTTTCGGCAAAAAAGTCCAAAGGAGATCATGCTATGAAAGAAATCAACATCGGTCAGGCAACTGCTCTGACTTCTCCCGATCCGCTGGTACTGGTCTGCACGAAGAAAGAGGACGGCAAGCTGAATATGGCACCCGTAATTTGCCGTGTTTTTTCGCCATTTCATAGCGTCCATGATCTGCTCCAGCTAAAAAAAGCGTAGCCTATCCACCAGAGCAGTCCGGCTTTGAATAAGATATTTAATTGCTTGCGTCCGCATAGCGTTATGCTGTGCGGGCGTTTTTATATGCCTGCACCCTGGGACATTTCGTCCCAAGGTCATAAGCCGCAGGCCAGCGCTCGGAGCGCTGGCCTGTTTGTTTGTATAAAGAAAACCACCGGCAATGCCGGTGGTTCCAAAAAGCTTTAGCTATGCATAGAAAAAATATCCTCCTTTGATAAAATGAAGATGGTCTGCCAACCAAGAACAAAAAATCAAAGGAGGAATCAAGTCCAAATGAAACTTGATGTCAGTAGTTTAGCACACACGAAGTGGGAATGTAAATATCATATCGTATTCGCACCGAAATACAGGAGACAGATCATATACGGAAAGATCAA
>OLPW01002125.1_pt1 | contig 18264 bp, 14 predicted proteins | sample 1672161 | NCBI WGS metagenome assembly OLPW01 (sample SAMEA3136654, study PRJEB25190) | human gut metagenome
TTTCGCGATTGAGTTGGTCGCGCTTTCATGCTCCTTCCGCGTGCAGCTTTTTTGGTGCTTCGCCTGATTGGTGGTTAGTGATGGCTAATTGCTGCGTGCTCATCCGCACGGAAAAAAACAGCCGCAAAAGGCGCGGAAAATCAGCAAAATCAATCGGTCACATGAGAAAGGTTTGGAAAACGAAGCATAGCGCCTGTGTTATAATCAAGGTACTTCAAAACAGAGGCGGACAAGGGGGAGCGGTATCATGGACGATCAGAATCGGTGTATGCGGTGCATGGGCCAGAAGGATTCGCAGCAGGAGACTTGCCCGGCGTGCGGATTCAGCGAGAAGGACTTTGTGCCGGAGAAGCATCATCTTCAGCCCCACACCATCCTCAAGGGGCAGTATCTGGTGGGGTGTGCGCTGGGCGAGGGCGGCTTCGGCATCACCTACATCGGCTGGGATATGTTCCTGCATATTCCGGTTGCGATTAAGGAATATTTTCCCTCCGGCGTCGTCATTCGCGATCAGGGACAGCACACGGTCAGCGTGTTCGCGGGGAAGGATGAAGAATCCTTCCTGCAGGGGCGCAGCAGCTTCTTCCGCGAGGCGCAGAAGGTCGCCAAATTCGACAACAACGTCGGCGTTGTGTCCGTCAAAAACTGCTTTTTGGAAAACGGAACGGCGTATATCATCATGGAGTACATCTCCGGCATCAATCTGGGCGCGTACGCGGAGCTGCACGGCGGCAAGCTGACCTTCACCGAAACGCTGAAACTCCTCCGCACGCCGATTTTGACCTTGGAGGAGCTGCACCGCGCGTCAACGTGGCACCGCGACATCAGCCCGGAAAACCTGATGCTTACCAAGGATGGCAAAGTAAAGCTGATTGACTTCGGCTCGGCGATGGAGAGCGACCGCGAGAAGAAAACGCGCGTGCTGATGATTCGCGCGGGCTATTCGCCTGTGGAAATGTATTCCAGCACCGGCGAGGACGGCCCGTACTCCGATGTTTACTCGATGGCGGCGACAATTTACAAGCTGATTACCGGGGTTACGCCGCCGCCCGCCACCGACCGGCTGGATAATGACCCGCTTGTGCCGCCCTCCGCGCTGGGCGTGAAGGACATTTCCCACGCGCAGGAAGCGGCGCTGCTCAAGGGCATGGCGGTGCAGGTGAAGAGCCGCTATCAGACGATGGAGGAGTTCTTTGACGGGCTATACGGCAAGAATGCCTCCGCGCCCGCGCCGAGCCAGCATCAAAAGCGGCTGCTGATCGGCATTGCGGCGCTGCTGGTGCTGATTATGGTGGGCGTGGGCGTGCTGCTTGGGCGCGACAGCCAATCCGTTCTGGTAGGACTTGCTCCGACGGAGATTCCGACAGACGCGCCGACGGAAGCGCCAACCGAAGCGCCAACCGACGTGGCGACCGAAGCCCCGACGGTGATTCCGACCGAAGCACCCACCGCCACGCCCGTGCCGTCCGCCGTGGAAACGGCGCTGCGCGATTTCCTGAATGCCAACGGCTGCGCGATTGCGGCGGATGAGGCCATCCCGGCGGATGCGCTGGCGCGAATCGGCGGTGTGCGGCTGCTGGAGGGCAATATCGACTTCACCTTCCTGACGGACGAGGGCGAGCTGGAATATCGCGATTCCTTCTACATGAACCCGTGGCGGCGCGATGATTCGCAAACCCCCGATGTCCGCGGCGAAGCGCTGACGACGGAAATTAACCTGTCGGATTTCGCCTGCTTCCCGAATTTGCAGTATCTGGGCGTGTGGGATAAGCGGGTGACGAACCTCGACGCGCTGTCGAAATTGCCGCGCCTGACGACGCTCGTGCTCGACCACTGCGGCTTGACGGAAAGCGACCTGCTGACCATCGCGCAGCACGCGCCGCTGCTGACGACCCTGAACATCAGCAACAGCAGCATCACGAGCGTTGCGGCGCTGGCAAGCCTGACGAAGCTGGAGCGCCTGATGATCAGCAACACCGGCGTAACGTCGCTGACCCCGCTGGCGAACCGGACTATCCGGCAGCTGATGACCGAAAATACCGCGATTGCGTCCATTAACGAACTGCGCGGCACGCGGCTGGCAAAGTGCATCCGGCAATGGAATTGCCCGATTGTCACGGACGGCTACGACGTGCTGGGCGAAATGCCGCAGCTGGAGGAAGTGAACATTGTCGGCGATGAAAGCACCAGGGAGCTTGTGCTGGATTTGTCTCCGCTGGCGAACGCGCAAAACCTCGTGTGGGTGCAAGTTGACGGTGTCGGCGTGCAGGACATCAATTTCGTGAGCAGCCTGCCGAACCTGCAATATCTGCTGATTGCCACGAGCAACCTGACGAGCATGATGATTGGCGACGCGACCCTGCCCGAAAACCTTGGGTACATCGACTTCGGCGCCAACCGCATCACCAGCCTGGAGGAACTCCACCTTGAGCGCTTGCAGAAGCTGGAATACATCAGCCTGCACGCCAATTTCATCACCGACTTCTCGCCGATGGAACAGTGCACCGCGACGGAAACGTGGATTACCGACCAGCACAGCCCGGATATGATGATGGGATGGCTGGGCGACTCCCTGCGGCAAGCGCTGAATCTGCCGCCCAAGGCGTTCATCACGCAGAAAATGCTGGATAACGTAATCGGCGTGACCGTGCGCGACGGCGAAATCGAGTGGGTGTTCTACGAAGAGCAGAAGAATCACGATGCTTGGCAGCGCCGAGAGCGGGAAGTCAACAACTGGGACAAGTATATCGACAAATACAGCGACAACTGGAGTGATCCGCTGTTTTTGATGCCCAACCCGACAGACGCTGACCTGCCGACCATGAACCCCGATGCGTTCGATTTGAGCGAGTTGCAGTATTTCCGCCACCTGCACTACTTCCAGCTGCGCAACCAGCGGGCGGAAGGCACTTGGGTGCTGCCGAAGCTGCCGATTCACTGGCTGATTTTGTCTAACTGCGGCTTGACCGACGCGGATATGCCGTACATCACTGCCATCAACGTGGATGACGGCGAACGCTATAATGAGCTGTACAGTCTGAATCTGGGGAATAACGCCATTACGTCCCTGTCGGGCATGGAGCGGCTGGCGACACTGAACGTCTTGCTGGTGCAGCGCAACGCTATCCGCGATTTGTCCCCGCTAAGCGACCTGACGCGCATCCATTTGCTGAATATCAGCTGGAACCCCGGCATCACGAGCATTGAGCCGCTGGCGCAAGGAATGCGGGAGACACTGGTGAATCTGGACATGGCGGGTTTGGCGGTGGATTTGACCCCCGTCGGCGGCATGGAGAATCTGGATCACCTGCGCATCGGCGACGACTGGAACAGCCATCGCATCGCGCTGGATTTAGCCCCGCTGTCCGGCTTGACGCACCTGAAGTACCTGCATATCTTCGGCGCAAAGCTGGATAATGTGGATGCCATCAGCAGCATGAGCGGCTTGATTTGCATTGACCTGCCGAACTGCGGCTTGACCTCCGCCAAGCTGACCGCCCTCAACGGACATCCGCTGACGACCGAAATCAATCTGGAGCGGAACTTCCTGCGCACGCTGGATGAACTGGATTTATCGACGCTGCCGCAGCTGAAGGAAATCGCCCTCGACGGCAACGCCATCAGCGACTTCTCGATGTTTGACGGCACGGCGATCACCGTGTACGGGCAGGATTGGCAGAACACTGCCAACTAAAGCGACTATATAATAGGAAGGGAGACTGGCTATGTCCGCACCGATGATCCTGGCGGAAAGCGAAGTGGAGCGGATTATCCGCCTGTCGCGCAACGCGGAATTTGCCCGCGCGTATCTGGAAAAGGGCATCCGCGTGCCGACGTTCCCGGAAATCCTCGCGGAATATTCCGGCGTCACCGATGCTTCGGCGCTGCGGGAGAAGCTATGCACCCGCCTGCAGGGCATGATTGGCGAGCCGAACGCCGCGTCAATCCGCCGCAAAGTGTCCGTCTGGTTCACGGGCAAAACCGCGCCGGAAAACCGCGGTCAGCTGGTGCGCATCGTGTTTGCGCTGGACATGAGCGACGAGCAGGCGCAGAATTTTCTGGCGTGCGCGGGCGGCGGCTGCCTGCATCAGCGCAATCCCATCGAATTGGCGTACCTCTACGCGCTGCGCAGCCGCCTGAGCTACAACGAGGCGTGCCACCTTATCGAGCGCATCCGCCATATTGCCATCGGCGGACAGGGCAAAACCGAGGTGCTGGAGAACGAGTTCACCAAAATCCGCGGGGAAGATGAATTTGTGGATTTCATCAGGCAGCAGCGGATGAATCTGGGGGAGCTGCACAACACCGCCTACGAGTATTTTCAGGAGTACATGGAGGTGCTCACCAAGCCGCCGGACAGCTTCCCCCACCTGCCGGAGCGCGCATACAGCGTGCGTGAAATTGTGCAGATGTACTTGAAGCCCCCCGCGGGCAGCAGCAGCGTGCTTGGCAAAACCCTGCGCGCCCACTGGCCGGATGAAAAAACGCTCTCGCAGATTGCCAACCGGCGGCAGGATGTGCCGCGAAAAGTGCTGATTCTGCTGTTCCTGATTACCGACGGGGCGGAAAACAGCCTGTATGTGAACGATGCCGCCGTCAGCGACGATGCGCGCGTGCTGTTTGACGACCGCTACCGCCGCGTGAACCAAATGCTGGATGACTGCGGATACAGCCAGCTTGACCCGCGTAACGTGTTTGACTGGCTGATGCTCTACTGCATGTACGACCACGGCGAGCTGAACGGCAATGAGCGCCTGCAGGCTGTCCTGCGGGAGACGGAAGAGAATGACGCTCTGGGAGGGGATGCCACATGACGATGCCCTATGCCTGCACGCGCTGCATGATGCCGACGGAGGAAGCCGTCTGCCCGGTGTGCGGGGCGAAAACGGAGAATGCACAGCGGATTCGCGATGCGCTGCCGCCGCAGACCATCCTGCATGGGCAGTATCTGCTTGGCGCGGCGCTGGGCGGCGGGGGATTCGGCACGACCTACCGCGCCTTGAAGCTGGAGAGCGTTGATCCCGTGCGCGGCGAAATGGTGGCGGTGAAGGAGTACTTTCCGCACAGCATTGCCGCCCGAAGCGATGACGGCAGAGTCGTCCCGCAGCGCAATGATGCCAAGCTGTTCACCAACTGGCGCGATAAGTTCGTGACGGAATACAACATGCTGCTGGAAGCCTCGCGCTGCCCGTCGGTGGTGCAGGTGCTGGATTTGTTCGAGGAAAACAATACCGCGTATCTGGTGATGGCGTACGTCGAGGGCGAAACGCTGGCGCATCGGGTGCGCGAACAGGGCGCAATCCCGCCGGAGGAGCTGATGCGGATGATGAAGCCGTTCATCGAGAATCTGCGGATGCTGCACGAGAAGAAAATCATCCACCGGGATATAAAGCCCGCCAACATCATCCTCAAGGGCGGCGATACCCCGATTCTGCTGGATTTCGGCAGCGCGCGCCCCAACAATCCAGAACTGCGGAAAACCGTGCTGATCAGCAAAGGCTACGCGCCGCCGGAGCAGTACGAGGAGAACGGGAAGCAAGGCTGCTGGACGGATGTCTACGGTCTGTGCGCGACGATGTACTTCGCCCTGACCGGTCAAGACCCCGCCGACGTGCTGGAGCGCAAGTACGCCATCAAGGCGACGGGGCGCGACCCGCTTGTGCCCATCCAGAAGCTGTGCCCGAAGCTGAAAAGCCAGTGGGCGGATGCGCTGATGGCGGGGCTTGCGATGGAGTCCGGCGAGCGCCCATCGTCCTTCACGAAGCTGGAAACGGCGCTCTTCAGCGAAAGCAAGCCGGATGCGCCGAAGCCCGCGCCCATCATCGACAGCGCGCAGACGACGTGCACCCTGCTGGCTGCCAAGCGCGCCGGAAATCTGCTCAAGCGCTTGGCACCGCAGAAGTACGAGGGCATCCTGCGCGAAATCGACCGCATCAGCCGTTTGAGCAGCATCGCGCAGCAGGCAGAGAGCCTCCAGCAGCTTTTGCAGGGCAGCGGCGTTATCTTCCGCCTGCTGACCAATGGCTTCCGCAAAGCCTGATTTTGCTCTGCCGCCGCAAACCGTCCTGCACGCCCACTATCTGCTGGGCGACACGCTCGGCGGCGGCGCGCTCGGCATCACCTACCGCGCCGTGCAGCTGGATGCCCCCGCGCGCGGCAGGGTGGTCGCCGTGAAGGAGTTTTTTCCGCGCGCCCTTGCTGTCCGGGCGGCTGACGGCAGCGTGCAGCCCATGCCCAAAGGTGCGGCGGATTTTGCCCTGTACTGCGCGCAGTTCGTGCATGGATACCGCGTCCTGCGCGCAAAGGCGAACTGCCCGGCGCTTGTGCCCTTGCTGGATTTGTTCGAGCAGAACGGCACGGCGTATGTGGTGATGGCGTACATCGAGGGCGAAACGCTTTTGCAGCGGGTGAAGGCGCACGGGGCAATTCCGCCGCGGGCGCTGATGCGGATGATGCGCCCGTTTCTGCACGATTTGGCGGCGCTCCACCGGCGGCAAATCATCCACCGCGCCATCATGCCCGAAAATATCCTCCTGCGCGGGGAAAATCCGCCGATGCTGCTGGATTTCGGCGGTGCGCGCCCGGATAACGATGGACCGCTGACGCGCTGCGCGAGCTTGCGGGGGTGGGGGTGCTTTCCGCCGGAGCAAACCTGCCAAGGCAAACAAGGCAGCTGGACGGACGTGTACGCCCTGTGCGCGACGATGTACTACGCCCTGACCGCCAGCAGAATGCCGAATGCCATGACGCGCCTGTGCGCCGAAAAATCTGGCAAGGATGACCCGCTTGTGCCCATCCGCACGCTGTGCCCGAAGCTGCCGCGAAAACAGGCGGATGCGCTGATGGCAGGGCTTTCGCTGGATTCCGCCGCACGTCCGGCTGACTTCGCCGCGCTGGAATCCGCCCTGTACGGCAGCAAAATTCCGCATTTCGCATTCCGCATTCCGAATTGGTGCGCGCGGAAATGAGCGGGAAAACCCGCCGTCATCAAGTGCTATAATTCCCAGTGAAAGCAAGCCCCGCCGACCAAAGCGGAGCACGATAGAAGGAGGAAAATCCATATGATTATGAAGCAGTGCAGCGCCGGCCATTTCTACGACGCAGAACGCTACGACAGCTGCCCCTACTGCGGCACGAACGAGGACAAGGTGCACACCCAGCCGAACGTGATTCCGGTGGACAACGGGCTTGAACCGACCGTTCCCGTGAATCCGACCACGGGATTTGGCGGCGGCGAGACAATCGGGCTGGATATGTCCAAGGAGGTGCGCCCGGTCGTTGGCTGGCTGGTGTGCATCGAGGGCCCCGATCGCGGCCGCTCCTACGAAATCCACAAGGAAAACAACTACCTCGGCCGCTCGGCGCAGATGGACATCTACATCGCCGGCGATGCCACCATCTCCCGCGACAGCCCGATGGTTGTCACCTACGACGCGAACAGCCGCAGCTTCTACTGCGGATTCATGGGCGGCCGCTCCATCGTCCGCCTGAATGGGATGCCCCTGCTTTCCACCACGCAGCTCAAGCGCGGCGACATCATCGAGCTGGGCAAAACGAAGCTGATGTTCGTTCCCTTCAGCAGCGATGCCTTCGATTGGGACTGGACGCAGGCGTAAGGGGAGGAACACAGCATGAGGGCGAAAAAGTTGTTTTCCATCCTTCTGGCAATGATGCTGATGCTCTTTACGCTTTTCCCGATTCAGGCGGTGCTTGCCGAAACGACCAATCAGCCCTCACAAACCACCAGTACCGCAGAGCCGCCTGCAAGCTCTGCGGTACCCACCCAGCGGTCTGACACGCCCGCGCCCACGTCGGGCGCTGAACCCGGTGTGGAAACACCTGTGGACGTGTCGGGGCAGCTGGGTTTTTTTGTTCAGCAGTATGGGCTGATGGTGCTCCTTGCGCTGGCGGTGATTGTGCTCGTGGTGCTGATTGCGCTGCTTGCGCGGTCGGGGAGGAGAAAGCGGACGGCGGAGACCGCGCAGGGCGGACAGACGATTGCCGCCATGGATATGCCCGGCGAGCCGCCAATCCTTGATGTGACGGAGGTTGGCAACGTACACAACATCGGCAAACGGAATTATCAGCAGGACGCGTTCGGCGTGTCGCCCCTGCTGGACGAGAAAATGCGGTTTCAGTCAAGGGGCGTGCTGGCGGTGCTTGCAGACGGCATGGGCGGCATGAAGGGCAGCGGCGAATTGAGCCAAGCAGCGGTGTACACGGCGCTGAAGCGATTCCCGCACATGCCCGGTGACATGCGCGAGACGCTGGCGAGCCTGACCTCGGATATCCTGAACATGGTGCAGACGCATTTTGCAGATTCGGGCGCGGGCTCGACGCTGATTATGGCGAACATCCGCGGTGGAATGCTGGACTTCATCAGCATTGGTGACAGCCGGATTGCCCTCCTGCGCAGCGGAAAGCTGATGACGCTCAACCGCGAGCACAATTATGCCGCAACCCTGCATCAGCAGGCGGCACAAGGGCTGCTTTCGTGGCAGGAAGCGACAGAAAACCCGCGCCGCCGCGCCTTGACCAGTTATCTGGGGCAGGAGAATGAACCGGCGATTGATTTCCCCGCCGAGCCGATTCCGCTGACCAGCGGGGACATGATTGTGCTGATGTCCGACGGCGTGTTTGGTACGCTGGACGACGAAACGCTGACACGCGTGCTTGTCCGAAGCCCAAACGTGGTGGAGGCGGCGCATAAGCTGGAAGAAGCGGTGCTGATGGAGAAAAAGGCGAATCAGGATAACTTTACAGCGGTGATTATCGAGATTGCAAACATACGCAAACTGAACCGGATACAAGCGTAAAGGAGAGAAAACCATGAAACAGTGGATGCGCAGGTTCTTCGCTGTGCTGATGATGCTCTGCCTGCTGGCGGGGTGCACCGCGTGGGCGGAAAAGGCGCTGGATGGAAACGGCCTGATCGGCTTGCAGGAGCGCATGAAAAAGCCGGATGTATCCAGCATGGCGGACGCGTCGATGGATAACAAATCGTCCGAAAAGGCGATCTTTGAGGGCGGCTGGCTCGGCGTTTATGACAACAATCATCTGGTGACGATGGCAGCCTGCTACATCGATGACAGCATTATCGCCGTGAGCAGCGATAAACTGCGGGAATACGCCGCGCGCGGGACGGCGCTGGAGCTGTACGACTTCATGGAGGAAAAATCGTACAGCGTGCGCGTGGGCAAGGAGGAAAATTCCGTCATCCGGTTTGTCCTTGATGGCGCGCATGATATTCCCAGCCTGTACATGAGCGGCAACGTGGCATACGGCGAAACCATCGGGCTGTCCGGCGGCGAAATGGACGGCACCATAAGCGGCTTTGTGCAAAAAGACGCGGATGGGCTGACCATTATGCCGGAAGTGGTGGCGGCGACGCGCCCAGCAAAGGGCGAACTGTTCGGCACATACAGCGGATCAGCGCTGGCGCAGGGCAGCCCGATTTTCGGGTCAAGCAGCGATGGCACGGTTGTGATGCTGGGGCTTGCGGACAAAAACCACCGCTATCTGGATTTGAATGCGTATTATGCCCTTGCGGAAGCAGCGGAGCATCCGACCGCTGCCCCCACCGCCGCACCGACGGAATCCCCCGCAGCCGAATCCCAGACGCAAACCGTGCTCTACGTCATCATCGGCGTTCTTGCGGCGGCAGTCGTTGCCCTTGTTCTCACGCGCGGCAGGAAGAAAGGCGGCAAAAATCAGCAGGAGGAAGCTGAAACACAGCGTTTCCAGCAGCAGGAAGAAAAGGATGCCCCCACCCAGCAGCTGCCGGTGGAGGAGAAGCCGCAGCCCCGCGTCGCGCTGGCGTGCATCGGCGGCGCATTGCAGGGCATGACGTTCCCCATTTCCTCGCGCGTCGTCATCGGGCGTGACCCGAAGCACTGTTCCATCATCTACCCCAAGAACGCCCATGGCATCAGCAGCGTGCACTGCGCGGCAGAACCCACGGCGGACGGGCAAATCATCCTCATCGACCTCGGCTCGACGTATGGCACGATGGCGGGCGGGCAGCAGCTGACGGCGGGCAAGGGCGTGACGCTTCATCCCGGCGACGCCTTCACGCTCGGCGGAAAAGAGAATGTGTTCGAGGTGCGCCGCCTGTAATCCGCATCAGAAAGGAGCATTGCCTTGAAGTGTCCCTATTGTTTTCGGGAAATCCCCTTCAGCACCGTCTGCCCAGCGTGCGGCAGGGAGCTGCATTTCGGCGGCAACACGCAGTTTCTGGCGGAGGTGCAGCAGGGGCGGCTGGGCGTGAAGGACATCTTCGCGCAGACCCTCAAGCGCCACCCAAAGGGCGATGCGTTCCGCTCCCTGACGCGCCGCCCCGCGCTGACGGCGGAAATGCTGGAAACGTGGCAGCGCCCGTGGATGTTCCTGCGCCTGTTCGTGATGCTGCTGATTGCGACGGTGCTGCTGACTTTCGCGGCGGAGACGATGGTGTATATTTCACCTAAACTCAAGATGGAGTTTAATTTCCCGCTGTCTGTCATTGCCAACATTGTCGGCAGTACAGTGATTCCGTGGACGATGGTGCTGTTTATCTGGGAGATGGACATGTATGGCAATCTCTCCATCTTTGATTTGCTGGGGTTGCTGCTTGTCGGCGGGCTGCTGAGTATTGCCATCGCGTCACCGTTTTTTCGCCTCATGGAGCATGTGTTTTCGCTGGGGGAGGAGTATTCGAAGTCGTGGGCGGCGGTAGCAGAAGAACCCGCAAAAATCCTGATTTGCATTCTGTTTATCCTGCTGTCAAGGCGCAAACTGAACGCGCTGGATGGTCTGGTGATTGGCGCGGCGGTTGCATCCGGATTCGCCTTCATCGAAACAACGCAGTATGGCTATCTCCATGGGCTGACCACGATGGAAGCGCGGAACTTCTGGACGCTGTTCTCCAATCACCTGCTGTTTACAACCCCGGTTTTGGGCGCACTGGGGCTGGCGGCGAACGGGGAAAAGCTGAAACTGCGCCATTTCCTGAACTGGCGGGTGATTCTCTGCCTTGCGCTTGGCATGGGCTGCCACGCACTCAATAATGCCAGCAAGGAGTACTTGCCGATTTCCTACTGGTTTCTCACGGTAACGATACTGACCATTGGCGATTATCCGCTGTTCATGAGTCAACTGATTGTCGCGCTTGTCGAGTGGACAGCGCTGCTCCTTGTGCTGCGCGGCGGCATCCGCCAAGCCTTGGCGGCGAGCGAGCGCGGCAAAACAATGGCGTACATGGAACATTACGGAAAAATCGACGCGCCGAAAGTGTCTGACACGCCGGATACGCCGATGCTCTGCGGGCAGGCGGGTTCATTCAGCGGGCAAAAGCTGCGTGTGCCGAGAAACAAGCCGATTTCGATGGGGCGGGAGGCATCCTGCCAGCTGGTGCTTGCATCCAAGCAGGTCAGCCGGAAGCACTGCGAGGTGCGGTTGACGGCGGATGGGCTGGTTATTCGCGACCTGAACTCCGCCAACGGCACGAAGGTCAACGGCGCACGGATTCCGCCGCAGCAGGATGTTCCGCTGAAGCGCGGCGACCGGGTGGAAATCGGCTCGAAGGACGAATGCTTCGTCATTCAGTGATACTAATTCTCATCTAAAACATGGCATTCGCACAGCATCTTTTCCGTCCCGGCTTTGCTTCGTTCCGCTCGCGCGTACCTCCAGTACGCCTCGCTTCACTCAGCTTTGCCGGAACGAAAAATCTGCTATGCTCGATGCTATGTTTTAGAATCGAATTAGTATGAGAAAGGGGGAAAAAGCCTAAATGCAAAACGAATTGAAAATCAGCTTTCGGGATGTGAGGGCATCCGCCTTCCGCCGTCACGCACGGGGAGAAGTCTTCCGAGCGCTGACACGCCAGCCGGAAAACCCGCAAAAAGCCGTCCGCCAATGGCAAATGCCGTGGATGTACCTGCGCCTGTTCGGCATCCTGCTGCTGATGGCGGCGGTGTGCCTTGCTTGTATTTGGCTGGATATTGGCGCACTGCCCGCGCCGTACATCTACGCCTTCTTCTGGTGCGGATCGCTTTTTCCGCTGACGCTGGCAATGTTCCTCTGGGAGCTTGACCCCTTCGTGAATATCTCAATTTTCGAGATGATGGGGCTGGCACTGCTCTCCGGGGTGGTTTGCGTGCTGTTCGGCACGCCGGTGGATAACAGCATCATCAGCGGCTATTTTGCCCCGGTTTGGGGCTATGTGAAGGACAGCGTTTTGATGCTGGGCGTGCTCATCCTCGTGCTGGTGTGCACCCGCAAGCGGATGTACGGGCTGGGCGGCTTGGCGCTTGGTGCGGCTATCGGCGCGGGGTACGCGCTGTTCACCATGCTGATGGCATCCATCGTGGACACGCCGATTGTGGAAACGCCCACGGGGCTGGCACGTGATTTCAGCGGGCTGACGAACGCCATCAGCGCAAGCGTGCCGATGCTCTTCGGCAATCACGCGCTGTGGTTCGCACCGGTCGCGGGGGCGCTGGGACTGCGCATGAGCGGCGAGAAAATCAACATTCGCCATTTTGCGGATGTTCGCGTCATTCTCCTGATTCTGCTGGGCTTTGCCGAAAATTATCTGATGAACAGCGCCAAATCCCCCTTCGGCTGGACGTTCCTGAACGCGGATTTGATTGCCCTCACGCGCACGGATGCCATTGAGGTGAAGCACGTCATCGTGCTGGCAATCGGCATGGCGGCGCTCATCAGGACGATTCGCCTGTGCGTCACGCAGGCGCTCACCGTCGGCAGCGGCGCGGTGGTCGGGCGCAAGGCGCGCACGGGGCGGCTCATCGGCATCAGCGGAACGTATGCGAACCGCGTGGTGACGCTATTCGATGGGCAGGAGCTGCGCGTCGGGCGCGAAACGGGCAAGCACATGCTCACCCTGCACGGCGAGGGGGTCAGCCGCGTGCACTGCCTGCTCACCCTGCGGGAGGGCAGCATCATCGTGCGCGATTTGGGCTCGTCCAACGGCACATGGCTCAATGGCAAGCGGCTGACGAGCGAACAGGATACCCCTATCAGCAAAGGCGATGTGCTTGCTATCGGTTCGCCGAAAGAAAGGTTTGAGGTGCAATGAAGTACAGCTATGCGGCGGTGTCGGACGTAGGCAAGCGCGAAATCAACGAGGATGCGCTGGAGGTGCGCGCCGGGCGATGCTATCTGGCGTGCGCGCTGGGCGACGGGCTGGGCGGGCAGGGGAGCGGCGATTTTGCGTCGAAGCTGGCGACGGACGTGTCCATCCGGCGGATGAGCGGGTTTCTGCCCGCTGGCCGGCGCACGCTGGACGCCTGTGTGCGGGAAGCGAACCGCCTCATCCGCGACCAGCAGGAGGAGCAGCACTGCCGGATGATGACGACCCTTGCGCTGCTGCGCTTGAGCGGCGCGCGCGCACAGCTGGCGTACATCGGCGACACGCGCATCTACTGGATTCGCGGCGGAGAAATCATCTACCAGAGCAAAGACCACAGCATCCCGCAGATGATGGTGACGTGCGGCGAAATCACCTACGATCAGATTCGGGGGCATGAAAGCCGAAATCTGCTGACGCGCGCGCTTGGCTACAAGGACGACGTGACGGCGGAGCATTTCGCGGGCAGAATCCGGCGCGGAGACCGTCTGCTGCTGTGCACCGACGGCTTCTGGGAATGGGTGCTGGAGGCGGACATGGTGGCGTGCGCACGGGGCAAAACCGCGCAGGAATGGCTGAACGGCATGTGCGCGCTGATTGCGCAGCGCTTCGACGAGGAAGCGGACAATTACAGCGCCATTGCGATTGTGGCGGAATAAAATCAGCAGCAGGGCTGCAAGCGTGCCAAATGCGCTTTTGCAGCCCTATTTTGATGCGCCATGACGTGCTTGGCAAGGAATTGGGGGAATTTTCGGGCTTTTCAAATGCGGATTTTCGTGGTAAAATGGACGATAGGGGAATTTGCGATTTTTCCCCATAACCTCTTTTCGCGATGCGGGGATTTCGCGTCTGCGGACGCGACCAAAGGGCTTTGCGATCGCCCTTTGGAAACCTTCGCAGTGCACAATCCTGTTACTGGTCTGTTCCGCAACTTGTGGATACGGGGGACAGTGTGGGTGAACTGTGGATAAACACGCGGGCAAAGCATGAAAGTGTGACCAATTCAATCGCGCGAAAGGGTCAAGGGACGAAGTCCCTTGTGGAGTCCAGAGGCAAAGCCTCTGGTAGGGTCAAGGGGCAAAGCCCCTTGGGTTCCCCCCAATCAACACGCGGGCAAAGCATGAACGTGCGACCAACTGAATCGCGCGAAAGGGTCAAGGGACGAAGTCCCTTGTGGAGTCCAGAGGCAAGGCCTCTGGTGGGGTCAAGGGGCAAAGCCCCTTGGGTCTCCCCCATAAATTGAAGGAGAAAGCAATGACGAAACTCAAGGTTGGAATGATTTCGCTGGGATGTAATAAGAACCGCGTGGATAGCGAGACCGCGCTGGGGCTGCTGCGGGAGCACGGGTATGAGCTGACGAACGACCCCGCGCAGGCGGATGTGCTGATGGTGAACACCTGCGGGTTCATCGCGTCGGCGAAGGAGGAGTCCATCGACGCGATTCTCGACATGGCGCGGTACAAGCAAATCGGCAAATGCCGTGCGCTGGTGGTCACGGGCTGCCTTGCCCAGCGCTACGAGAAGGATTTGATGCAGGAGATTCCTGAAATCGACCTGCTGATGGGCGTCAACCAGTATCAGCAGCTGCCCGACGCGCTGGAAAAGGCGCTTGGCGGCGTGCGCAAGTCCTACTGCATGGACGACCACACCTACTACGCCCACGACCGCGTGCTGACCACCCCGTCCTACACCGCGTACACCCGCATCGGCGAGGGCTGCTCGAACTGCTGCACGTTCTGCGCGATTCCGAAAATCCGCGGCCCGTACCGCTCCCGCCCCGAAGCCGACATCCTCCGCGAAATCGAAAGTTTGGCCAAGCAGGGCGTGAAGGAGCATATCCTCGTTGCGCAGGACACGTCGCGCTACGGCATGGACTTCGGCGGCGGATCGAAGCTGGCGGAGCTGATGCAGAAGGCGGCGAAAATCGACGGCGTGGACTGGCTGCGCGTCCTCTACTGCTATCCGGAGGAAACCAGCGAGCAGCTGCTGGACATCATCGCAAACACGCCCAATATTTGCAGCTATGTTGATTTGCCGATTCAGCACGTCAACGACGCGGTGCTGAAAAGGATGCACCGCCGCGGCACAAGCGCCGATATCCGCCGCGCCGTCAAGGGTGCGCACGAGCGCGGCATCACCCTGCGCACGTCGATTATCGTCGGCTTCCCCGGCGAGACGGAAGAGCAGTTCCAAGAATTGCTTGATTTCCTGCCCGAAGCCGAGTTCGACCGCCTCGGCGCGTTCACCTACTCCCCCGAAGAGGGCACGCCCGCCGCGAAAATGCCCGACCAAATTCCGGAGGAGGTCAAGGCGGAGCGGCTCGACCGGCTGATGAAGCGGCAGGCCGCCATCGCGCGGAAGAAGAATCAGGCGCGCGTGGGCACGGTGGAGAAAGTCCTCGTGACCGACCGCAACGCGCGCGGCGAAATCCTCGGCAGAAGCCAGCGCGAAGCCCCCGAAACCGACGGCGAAATCATCTTCACCGCGGGCGAAAGCAAAATGCCCAGCGTCGGCGATTTCGTGGACGTCCGCATTGAAAAAGCCAGCACCTACGACCTGACAGGGGTGATTGCATGAACCTGCCCAACAAATTGTCGCTCCTGCGCGTCGCGCTGATTCCGGTGATGGTGGCGCTGATGCTCCCGCAGACCCTCGTTTGCGATCTGCTCGCCGCCGCCGTGTTCGCCGTCGCTGCCCTGACGGATTATTTTGACGGCCATATTGCCCGCTCCCGCCATCTGATTACCGATTTCGGCAAGTTCATCGACCCCGTCGCGGACAAGCTGCTCAACCTCTCCGCCATGATGATGCTCGTCCAGCGCGGGACGCTGCCGGGCTGGGTCGTCGTGCTGATTTTGGCGCGCGAACTCGCCGTGGACGGCCTGCGCATGGTCGCCGTGGGGCAGGGGCGCGTGATTGCCGCGGGCAAACTCGGCAAAATCAAGACCGCCAGCCAGATGGTGATGCTCCTCTTCGTGCTGATTACGCACCAGCCCGCCCTGACCGCCCCCGCGTGGGACGTGGTCAACGCGACTGTCCTCGGCGCGCCGTGGATGCGGTGGATCAGCACCGCGCTGACGCTGTGGGTCGCCGCCATCACCCTCTGGAGCGGCATCGACTACTTCGTCCGCAACAAGGACTGCATCAAGGATATGTAATCATATCTAAAATGCACACAAAATAATAACTATCGCCATCGACCAGTAACATGGGAGGCGAACCCGAAGGTTTCCAAAGGGCGATCGCAGACTTCGTCTGTTTTCATTGCCCTTTGCTCGCCTCCGCAGAGGCGAAATCCCTGCGTAACAAAAAGGTCAATTCCGCTTCACACGGAAGCCGCCGAAACCCGCGCAACGGTTTCTTCCACCGCCTTGGCGACGGCTTCTGCTATACTCATTTTTGCTGTTCCCACAATCGTGGCTTGGCATTTGCTCACCGGCAGCAGAATCTTGTGCGCCTTGCTGCGCCCGACCGCCAGCGCCATGTTCGCGGTCACTTCGCCAAGCATCGCGTCGCACAGCACCATGCCAATCGGGCAAAGAATCAAATCCGCCATCCCGGCGCATACCACGACGGCGTTTTCGCCCGTCGCCACTTGGTCTGCCCCCGCGCGGAGCATCGCTGCCGTTGCCAGCGCGTTCGTCCCCACCGCAATCAACGGCTGATTCGGCAGCGCTTTCTTCAGCCCCTCGACCAGCTGCCGCCCCATGCCGCCGCCCTGAGCATCAAGAATGACAATTTTCATGCAGATTTTTCCTCCTCGTGGAAGTTGCATTTTTCTTGATTAGTATAGCATAGAATTTTTCAATTCGCAATGCGCATACCATTGCAGGGGAATCATGCCTGCGTAACTTGCAGTTATCAGCCAGAAAGAAGGCTTCATCCATGAAGAGAAAAATCGTCCTTACCGGCGGGGGCACGATGGGTCACGTCACCCCCAACCTCGCGCTCCTGCCGCACCTCCTCGCTGCCGGCTACGAAGTCCACTACATCGGCACGGAAAACGGCATGGAAGCCGAGAAACTCCGCAATGTCCCCGGCGTCATCTACCACGGGGTGAAAACCGGCAAGCTCCGCCGCTACTTCGACTGGAAGAATTTCACTGACCCCTTCCGCGTCGCCGCGGGCGCATTCCAGTCCGCGCACCTCATGGGCAAAATTAAACCGGACGTTTGCTTCAGCAAGGGCGGATTCGTCGCCGTGCCGGTCGTGTTCGGTGCGTGGCTGCATCACGTTCCCGTCGTCTGCCACGAAAGTGATTTAACCCCCGGTTTGGCGAATAAGCTCAGTCGCCCGTTCGTCAAGCGCATCGCCACCACCTTCCCCGAATGCGCGCAGATGCTCGGCGCCAAGGCGGAGATGGTCGGCACGCCCCTGCGCCCGGAGCTTTTCCGCGGCAGCCGCGCCAAGGGTCTGTCCTTCCTGCGCTTCGACGGCACGAAGCCCGTTCTGCTGATGATGGGCGGATCGCTCGGCGCGCAGGCGGTCAATAAGGCGCTGCGGGATGCCCTGCCGATGCTCACCGGCACGTTTGATGTCGCCCATATCTGCGGCAAGGGCAACCTTGACCCGACGCTTGATAAAACCCCCGGTTACACGCAGGTGGAGTTCCTCGATAAGGAACTGCCGGATGTGCTCGCCGCCGCCGACCTTGTGCTCTCCCGCGCGGGCAGCAACGCCCTGATGGAGTTCCAAGCGCTTGCCCGTCCGCTGCTGCTTGTCCCGTACCCCAAGGGCGCCAGCCGCGGCGACCAGATTCTCAACGCCCAAAGCCTTGAAAAACGCGGACTCTGCCACGTTCTCCTGCAGGAAAACATGACCCCGCAAACCCTGACCGACGCGCTGATGCAGACGTGGGCGGAGCGCGACAAATTGACCGCCGCCGTCAAAAACGCCCCTCCCGCCGATGGCACAAAGCGCGTGCTGGAGATGATTGAAGAGGTGCAGACCCGAAAGGCTTGAGCGTGCGCCGGAAAGCCCATTAAATCTGCGGTTACAACCAGCAAGTTCATAAAGCCAACCCTTCGCTCGACTGCGCCCACGCCAGCCGGGCGTTTCTCGGTTCTTCACGGAATCTTGAGGGAAGAGCAGCTTGGGGGCGCGTCTGCGGACGCGCAAAGTTACTGGCAGGGACG
>OLPW01002128.1_pt1 | contig 18233 bp, 16 predicted proteins | sample 1672161 | NCBI WGS metagenome assembly OLPW01 (sample SAMEA3136654, study PRJEB25190) | human gut metagenome
CGCAGTACATCTTCACCGAGCGCAACGGCATCTACATCATTGACCTTCAGAAGACCGTCCGCAAGATCGACGAGGCGTATGCGTTCGTCCGCTCTGTGGCGATGGAAGGCAAGAGCGTGCTGTTCGTCGGCACGAAGAAGCAGGCGCAGGAGTCCATCGAGACCGAGGCCAAGCGCTGCAACATGTATTATGTCAACAACCGCTGGCTGGGCGGCATGATGACCAACTTCCGCACCATCAAGACCCGTATCGCCCGCCTGAACGCCATCGACGCGATGGAAGAGCGCGGCGAGTTTGAAGTGCTGCCGAAGAAGGAAGTTATCAAACTGATGGCTGAGCGCGAGAAGCTCCTGGAGAACCTGGGCGGCATCCGCGAGATGAAGAATCTGCCGGGCTGCCTGTTCGTGGTTGACCCGCGCAAGGAGCACATCGCCGTGTCTGAGGCGCGCGCGCTGGGCATTCCGGTTGTGGCGATCGTGGATACCAACTGCGATCCGGACGAGATCGATTATGTGATTCCGGGCAACGACGATGCGATCCGCGCGGTGAAGCTCATCGCGGGCAAGATGGCGGACGCGGTGCTGGAAGGCAAGCAGGGCGAGCAGGCTGAGCCGGCCGCCGAAGCGAAGTAATCGACCGAAGCTGGAGGAAGATATTATGGCTAATATTACTGCTGCCCTGGTTAAGGAACTGCGTGAGCGCACCGGCGCCGGCATGATGGACTGCAAGAAGGCGCTCGTCGAGTGCGACGGCGACATGGACAAGGCCATCGACTTCCTGCGTGAGAAGGGTCTCGCCGCCGCCGCCAAGAAGGCCGGCCGCATCGCCGCCGAAGGCATGGTGGATTCCTTTGTGGATGAGAACGGCGTGGGCGTGACCGTCGAGGTCAACTGCGAGACCGACTTCGTGGCCAACACCGACCGCTTCAAGGATCTGTGCCGCGATTTCGCCAAGCACATCGCTGCCGCCGCTCCGGCGACCGTTGAAGAGATGCTCGCGCAGCCGTTCTATGCGGACGCCAGCAAGACCGTCAACGATCAGGAGAGCGACCAGATACGGGGCTATGGCGACCGCTTCCATTGGCGAAAAGATTTCCGTGCGCCGCTTTGCCCGCTTTGTGGCTGAGCACGGCATGGTGGATACCTACAACCACATGGGCGGCCGCATCGGCGTCATGGTTGAGCTGTCCTGCCCGGAAGTCAACGATGAAGTGAAGGCGCTGAGCCATGACCTCGTCATGCACATCGCCGCCGCGAACCCGCAGTTCGTGCGCCGCGACGAAGTGCCGACCGACAACCTTGAAAAGGAGCGCGAGGTTCTGACCCAGCAGGCTCTCAATGAGGGCAAGCCGGCGAAGATCGTCGAGCGCATGGTCGAGGGCCGCATCGAGAAGTACTACAAGGAAGTCTGCCTCCTCGAACAGCCGTTCGTCAAGGATCCGGACATCAATGTGACCAAGATGCTCGGCGGCAAGGCCGACGTCGTTCGCTTTGTGCGCTTTGAGCGCGGCGAGGGTCTTGAGAAGCGTCAGGACAACCTCGCGGCGGACATCGCGGCTGAGCAGGCCAAGATGAAGAAGTAATTTCTTCCCACACAGGGGCATGCGCAAGCATTGCCCCTTTTTTGAAGCAGTTTGAACGTTTAGGGCAGGAGAGGAGAAACTTATGGCAAAGTATAAGCGCGTTCTCATCAAGCTCAGCGGCGAGGCGCTGGGCGATCATGGCCGCCTGTTTGATTTTGAGCAGATTGACCGCGTGGCCGACGTCATTCGCCAGCTGCACGAGACGGGCGCGGAAATCGCTATCGTAATCGGCGCGGGCAACATCTGGCGCGGCCGTCAGGGCCCGGCGGCGAAGATGACCGCCGTCAATGCGGATCACATGGGCATGCTCGGCACGGCCATCAATTCCATCGCAATGCAGGACGCCGTAGAGCGTCAGGGCATTGCCAGCCGCGTGATGAGCGCGGTGGAAATGACGCGCTTCTGCGAGCCGTATACCTATCGCCGGGCTGTGCGTCATCTGGAAAAGGGACGTGTGGTCATCTTTGCCTGCGGCACGGGCAATCCGTTCTTCTCCACCGATACGGCGGCAGCGTTGCGCGCGGTTGAAATCGGTGCGGACGCGATTCTGCTGGCCAAGAACGTGGACGGCGTGTACGACAGCGATCCGCGCGTCAATCCGGAGGCGAAGCTGCTGCGCGACATCACGTATCAGGAGGTGCAGGAGCGCGACCTGAAGGTGATGGATGCGTCCGCAATCACGATCTGCCGCGAGAACAAGGTGCCGTGCATTCGTGTGTTCGGCCTGGATGATCCACAGAACATTCTGCGCGTCATCGAAGGCGACATGATGGGCACAGTCGTGCATCCGTGAGCATACAAAAGGGTTTCTTTCAAACAGCCGGGGCATTCGCTTCGGCTGTTTTGATTGTTTGCGCAAAAGGGCTTGCCAAATGATAGGGTTGTGGGGTAAAATATAGAAAAAGAAATTCGAGGAGGTATCTCCCATGACGATTACCGAAATCCAGAATAACGCAAAAACCAAGATGGAAAAGACCAAGGACGTGCTTCGCGGCGACCTGATGGCCATCCGCGCCGGACGTGCGAACCCGCAGCTGCTCGATCGCATCACAGTGGATTACTACGGCACGCCGACCCCGCTCAAGAATGTGGCTAACATCTCTGCGCCGGAACCGCGCGTGCTCCAGATCAATCCGTGGGACGCGAAGATGGTGAAGGATATCTCCAAGGCGATTCAGGCCAGCGACCTGGGGCTTACGCCGTCCAACGATGGCAAGGTGATCCGCCTGCTGCTGCCGGAGTTGACCGAGGAGCGCCGCAAGGAGCTGACCAAGCTCGTGCGCAAGACCTCTGAGGAAAGCAAGGTGGCGATCCGTTCCATCCGCCGCGACGCGGTCGATCAGGTGAAGAAGCTCAAGAAGAACAGCGAAATCACCGAGGACGACCAGAAGAAGGCCGAAGAGGACATCCAGAAGCTGACCGACGCGGCGATCAAGGACATCGACAAGATCGACGCCGAGAAGGAAAAGGAGATCATGGAGGTCAAATGAGAACGCAGCTGCTTGGGCTGCCTTTGAAGCAGGCTGAGGCGATTCTGAGCGAAGAAGGCGTTCATCCGCAGGTAAGCGAAACGTACGCGCCGCGCCGCGAAAAGCGGGACGGAGGCAAATTGCGCGTTGTGTATGCCTCGGACGACGGCAAAAAGCTCGTGGCCGCGCGGTTTCTCGACCCGATTTCCGATCCGCAACCGTAAACAGACAGACACGGCGGGTTTCGTCGGAGCGGCGCTCTGCGAGGCCCGCCTTTTGGATTAAAACAAAAATAAGGACCGCCGATTGCAGATGAGCGCGGCGGCAGGGGGATAGATATGGCAGTTATGGGCCAAAATGAAAGCAAAGCGCCTGTCGTCTCGGCAAAGGAGCTGGACAGGGAGTTTCTGCCACGCCACGTGGCGATCATCATGGACGGCAACGGCCGTTGGGCGCAGAAGCGCGGTATGCCGCGCACATTCGGCCACAAGGCCGGCGTAGAGGCGCTGCGTGAAATCATCAAGTATTCCGACGAACTGGGCATCGAGGCGCTGACCATTTATGCGTTTTCGGCTGAAAACTGGAAGCGCTCGGCCGAGGAAGTCGGCGCGCTGATGCGGCTTTTGCTGCAATACTTTACCAGTGAGATCGACGAACTGAACGAGAAAAACGTGCGTATTCGCATTCTGGGCGATATTGACGGCATGCCCAAGGGGCTGGAAAAGCAGCAGAACGCGCTGCACGCCGCCATCCGCCGCACGCACGGGAACACGGGGTTGCAGCTGAATATCGCGCTGAATTACGGCGGTCAGCAGGAAATCATCCGCGCGGCGCAGAAACTGGCGGAACATGTGGCAAACGGCGACATGAAGCCGGAGGACATCGACCGCAAAGCGTTTGAAAGCGAATTGTATACGGCCGGACTGCCGGATGTGGATTTTCTGATTCGGACGAGCGGAGAGATGCGGCTGAGCAATTTCCTGCTCTATCAGCTGGCATATGCGGAGTTTTATCAGACCGATACGCTCTGGCCGGATTTCGACCGTCATGCCTATGATGAAGCGCTGCTGGCGTATGCGAAAAGAAATCGCCGGTTCGGCGGCGTATAAGAAAGAAGGATTTTATGAAGACTCGCCTGATTACCGCGGCTGTCGGCGTGCCGTTTCTCATCTTTGTGCTGGTCGTGCGCGGCTGGTTCGCCGAGCTGGTGATCGCCCTGCTGACGATCATCGCGATGCGGGAGTGCTATCGCGCGCTGGGCAAAGCAGGCTACAACGTCTGCACATGGGGCGGCTATGCGGCGGCGGTCGCGATGTGGCCGCTGAGCCGCGTGATGGGCGTGCTCGATCCGCTGCTGCTGGTCGTGGCGGCGATGGGCATTTCGATGACGGGTGTCATGCTGCGAGAAAAGCCGACGTTCCCGGATGCGGCGGCGTCGGTATACCCGCTGTTCACCTGCTTTCTGCCGATGTCCATGTTTATGATGATGATGAATAGCACCTACGGCGTGGTGCCGGGTATTGCGCTGATTACGATGGCGTTTGCGATTGCCTATGTCGGCGACGGCGCGGCTTATTTCGGCGGCCGGGCGATGGGTAAACACAAGCTCTGCCCGAACGTCAGCCCCAAAAAGACGGTGGAAGGCGCGATTTTCGGCGTGGTTGGCGGCACAATCGGCGGCCTGATCTGCCGCGCGGTGTTTGTATACGCGTTCCACATGCCGATGCCGGGGATTCCGGCGGCCATTGCGCTGGGCCTGATCGGCTCGGTGGCGGGCGAAATCGGCGACCTTTCCGCGTCGCTGCTCAAGCGCCACAGCGGAATCAAGGATTACGGCAAGATTTTCCCCGGCCACGGCGGCGTGATGGACAGGTTTGACAGCGTGATTTTCACCCTGATTGTGATGTATTGCTACACGCTGGTGCTTTAAAGCGGTATATGCGGCTGAAATACGCATGGCTTATGCGAAAAACGGAGGCAAATATGCGAAAGTTGGCGATATTGGGTTCTACGGGTTCCATTGGCACGCAGGCGCTCGACGTGGCGGCGCGCCACAGCGACCGCTTTGCCGTCACCGCGTTGGTGGCGCACAGCTCAAGCGAAAAGCTCTTTGAACAGGTGCGCCAGTTCCATCCGAAGATTGCGGCGCTTTCCGTCGAGCCGAAGGAAATTCCGGCGGATATCAAAAACAGCTGCCAGTGGATGTTCGGCGAAAACGTGCTGCTGGATGTGGTGCACGCGTGCGACGCGGACGATGTGCTTGTCTCGGTCGTGGGTGTGGTCGGTCTGGCGGCGGTGATGGAAACGCTTGCCTGCGGCAAACGCGTGCTGCTGGCCAACAAGGAGCCGCTCGTCGCGGGCGGCGAACTGGTGACGGAGGCGGCGAAAAAAGCGGGTCACCCGCTGCTGCCGGTGGACAGCGAGCACAGCGCCATTTTCCAGTGTTTGCAGGGCGCGCAGGGCAATACGCCGACCCGCCTGATTCTGACGGCGAGCGGCGGCCCGTTCCGCACATGGAAAAAGGAAGACATCTACAACGCGCGGCCGGAACAGGCGCTCAAGCACCCGAATTGGAGCATGGGCCGCAAGATCACCATCGATTCCGCGTCGATGATGAACAAGGCGCTGGAGGTCATCGAGGCGCGCTGGCTGTTCGACATGCCCGCCGAGAAAATCGATGTGCTGATTCATCCGCAGAGCGTCATACATTCTATGGTCGAATACGCGGACGGCGCGGTAATGGCGCAGCTGGGCACGCCAGATATGCGTCTGCCGATTCTCTACGCGATGAGCTGGCCGGAGAGACTGCCGACCGGAGGCAAGCGGCTGGATTTCACGCAGATGAACGCGCTGACCTTTGAACAGCCGGATTACAATCGTTTCCCCGGCCTCAAACTGGCGTATGACGCGCTGGCCGTCGGCGGCTCGATGAGCGCGGTGCTCAACGGTGCGAACGAAGTTGCGGTGGACGCGTTCCTGCACGAGAAAATTCCCTTCGGCGCGATTGCGCGTCTGGTGGAAGAGACGATGCAGGCCGTGCCGGTCATTACTCATCCGACGCTTGAACAGGTGTTTGAATGCGATCGCGCCGCAAGGCAGAAGGCTGCGGCGCTGATGAGTCGGTTTGAGGCATAACGCGGGAGGTGCTTTCTTTTCATGTATGTGATTCTGGCGCTGCTGCTGCTCGGCGTGCTGATTATCGCGCACGAGGCGGGGCATTTCTGGGCGGCTCGCGCCTGCGGCATCAGCGTGCAGGAGTTTTCGATGGGTATGGGCCCGCTGATTGCCAAATGGAAGAGCAGAAAGGGCACGCAGTTTTCCATTCGCCTGCTGCCTATCGGCGGCTATTGCCAGTTTTACGGCGAGGACGAGGATCGCCCCGACCCGCGCGCGTTTAACAACCAGGCGGTTTGGAAGCGTGCGGTCACGGCTTTCAGCGGGCCGCTGATGAATTTTGTGATTGCGTTTCTGGTGATCGCGCTGTTCATGAGCCTGTGCGGCGTGAGCGTCGTCGTGCCGAAGGTAGCGAAGCTGGAAGAAAATGCGCAGGTGGCCGGATTGGAGATCGGCGACGAAATTCTGGCTGTGGACGGTACGGAGACAGCAGATTCCAATGCGGTTGCACAGGCGATTGCGGATTCAAACGGCGATGCGGTGACGCTGACCGTCAGACGGGACGGCCAGACGCTGGATTTGACAATAACGCCGTTTTACGACGAGGATGATGGACGTTATCGCGTCGGCTTTTCCTTTGGCAGGGAGAACATGCGCCTGCCGATTTGGAGCAGCATTCCGTTCTCGGTGCAATACAACATCGAAAGCGTAAAGACGATTCTGGACGCGCTCAAGAACATGGTGTTCAGAGGGAAGGGCGTGGACGATATGACCGGCCCGGTCGGCACGATCTACGTCATTCAGGAAGTCACGCGGCAGGGCGGCTTTGAGGTCTATCTGGAAATGCTGGCGCTGATCAGCGTCAACCTCGGCGTGATGAACCTGCTCCCGATTCCGGGACTGGACGGAAGCCGACTGCTGTTTCTGCTGGTGGAAGCGATTCGCCGCAAGCCCGTCAAGCGCGAGCTGGAAGGCGCGATTCATCTGGCAGGCTTTGCGCTGCTGATGGGGCTGATGGTGCTGCTGACGTACAAAGATATTATACGATTTTTTGTGAAGGGCTGAGGGAGAAACACATGAGCACAAAGACAAGGCAGGTCAAGGTCGGAAACGTCCTCATCGGCGGGGGCGCGCCGGTCAGCGTACAGTCGATGACCAATACGGACACGGCGGACGTGGAGGCGACGCTCTCCCAGATCCGCGCGCTGACGGTGGCGGGCGCGGATATCGTTCGCGTATCCGTTTACAACGAGGCATGCGCCGAAGCGGTGCGCGCGCTGGTGGACGGGAGCCCCGTTCCGCTGGTCGCCGACATTCATTTTGATTACAAGCTCGCCATCAAGGCGGTGGAAAACGGCATTCACAAACTGCGCATTAACCCCGGCAACATCGGCGGAGAGAAGAACGTGCGTATTCTCGCCGACTGTGTGAAGGCCCATCACATTCCGGTGCGCATTGGCGTGAACTCCGGCTCGGTGGAGAAGGATATCCTGGCCAAATACGGCGGGCCGACCCCGCAGGGCATGGTGGAAAGCGCGCTGGCGCATGCGAAAATGCTGGAAAACTGCGGCTTTTACGACATGGTGCTCTCCATGAAGGCGAGCAACGTGCCGGATACCGTCGCGGCCTATCGGCTGGCCAGCGCGCAGTGCGATTATCCGCTGCACCTGGGCGTGACCGAAGCGGGTCTGCCGGAACAGGGGAAAATCAAGAGCGCCATCGGCATCGGTTCGCTGCTGCTGGACGGCATCGGCGATACGATTCGCGTTTCGCTGACAGGCGATCCGTGTCTTGAACCGCCGGCAGGCATTGAGATTTTGCAGGACGTGGGGCTGCGCAAGAACTTCGTGCAGTATGTCTCCTGCCCGACCTGCGGACGCACCTGCATCGACGTGGGCGGAATCATGCGCCGCGTGCAGGAAGAACTCAAGGGCGTAAACGTGCCGTTTAAAGTGGCCGTCATGGGCTGCGTGGTCAACGGCCCCGGCGAGGGACGCGAGGCGGATATCGGCATCTGCGGCGGCGGAAACGGAGCGGGTCTGCTCATCAAAAAGGGTCAGCAGCCGCAGAAGGTGACCGGCGATCTGGCACAGATTTTGATTGACGAGATTCATAAGATGCTGTAAACTTCTTCCGTCACGGCTTCGTCGTGCCAACCTTCGGCATTTCATTTGCCTTTTTCTGCCGCATACAGCGGCAAATGAAATGCCCATCAAAAAAGAGGAAAAATAAAAAATCAACCTCCCCTATAAGGGGAGGTTTTAGTGAGTTTTCTTTAAACAGCGCAAAGCGAAATGAGAGGTGACGTACAGTGGCACAGCAGTGGGAAGGCCTGCTTGAAGGGGCGGCACAGGAGCTGAGGGGGCATTTGACCCTGGAACGCGTGACGGCCAGCAAGGCGGGCGACGAGATATCGGTCTTTTTCTCCTCGGATATGTTGGTGGAGGAAAGACCGTTTCTGGCGGCACAGCGCGCCATGCGGCGCAATTTCGCGCCGACGCGGGTCAAACTCATCATTCGTTCGCCGCAGCTGGCGCAGGATTTTCTGAGCGATCCGCAGAAATACGCGCCGTTTATCCTGCGTTGCGTCAAGCGCCGCCATCCTTCCGGCGCGCCGTTTATGAACGACGCGACGCTGGAATGCAAGGGCGATGTGCTCAGCGTGCTCGTGCCGCAGGATATTGCGCCGAAATTCCTCGCGCAGTCCGGCGTGGACAAATACATCGAGCAGCTGGTCGAAAACGTGTTTGTGACTCAGGTGCACGTCGTCTTTCAAGCGGTCAAGCTGCGCGAAGAGCAGCTCGAAGAGATTCGCCGACGCCGCAAGGCCGAGGATGAACAGGCCGTCGCCGCGATGATCAAGACGCAGAGCGAACAGGTTGCCGCCCAGGAAGTGAAGGCCGTCAAAGAAAAGCCCAAGGCGATTTTCGGCCGGCCGATCACCGCCGAGCCGCTGCCTATCAGCGAATTGACCGAAGAGGCCAGCAAGCTGACCATCTGCGGCGAGGTGCTGACGGTGGAAACGCGCGAACTGCGCGGCGGCGAAATGCAGCTGCTTTCCTTCGCATTGACGGATTACACGAATACCATCAAGTGCAAGACGTTTTTGCGTTATAAGCCCAGAAAGGGCCGCTTCGGCAATGCGCAGGAGGACGACGACCGTCCGCCGACGGAAGAGGAAAAGAAGGCCGTTGAGGATGTGATTGCCGCCGTCAAGGAGGGCAAATGGCTGGCCGTGCGCGGCGACGTGAAGATGGACAGCTTTGAACACGGGCTGGTTGTGATGGTCAACGATATTGACGCACGCGAAAAGCCCATGCGGCAGGATAACGCCGAGCGCAAGCGCATTGAGCTGCACATGCACACCAACATGAGCGAGATGGACGCGGTTTCCTCCGCCAGCGACCTGATTAAGCGCGCGGCGCAGTGGGGACACCCGGCCGTCGCCATCACGGATCACGGCGTCGTGCAGGCGTTTCCGGAAGCCTTCGGCGCGGCGAAGAAGAACAAAATCAAGCTCATTCCGGGCATGGAGGGCTATCTGACCGACGTGACCGTCGTTGTCAAGGACGGCGACGACAGGCCGCTGACGGACGATATCGTCGTGGTGGACTTTGAAACCACGGGCCTGAACCCGCGTAAGTGCCGCATTATGGAAATCGGCGCGGTTCGCATTCGCAACGGGCAGGTGGTGGAGGAATACAGCAGGTTTGTCAACCCGATGGAGCCGATTCCAGAAGAGGTTTCCAATTTAACGCACATCACCGACGCCATGGTCGCCGACGCGAACCCGGCGGAAATCGAAATCCCGAAACTGCTGGAATTTATCGGCGGGGCGGCGTTTGCGGCGCACAACGCAAAATTTGACTATTCTTTCCTGACGGAAGAATGCAGCCGACTGGGGATTGAAATCCACATGCCGGTCATCGACACGCTGGAATTTTCCCGCAGAATGTACCCCAGTCTCAAGAGCCACAGGCTTGGCGCGGTCTGCAAATCGCTGGGCATCAGCCTTAAAAACGCGCACAGAGCCGTGCACGACGCGCGCGCGACGGCCCACATGCTCAACCGCATGCTCGACACGGCGAAGGAGAAGGGCGTCACCCGCCTGAACGAAATCAATTCCGCGCTGACGGGCGGCGCCATCGGCGATTCCTATCACATCATTCTGCTGGCCGCAGAACAGGACGGCATCACCAACCTGAACAAGATCGTTTCGGAAGGCCATCTCAACTATTTCAGCCGCAAGCCGCACACCCCGCGCGAAATTTTGCAGAAATACCGCAAGGGCATCATCGTCGGCTCGGCCTGCGAGGCGGGCGAATTGTTCCGCGCGGTGGTGGACGGCAAAAACGACACGGAACTCAAACGGATCGCGCGGTTCTACGACTATCTTGAAATTCAGCCCATCGGCAACAACGCGTTCATGCTGCGCGAGGGCATGGCGGAAGACGAAGAACAGCTGCGCGATTTCAACCGCAAGATCGTCTGGCTCGGCGAAGAGCTGGGCATTCCGGTCTGCGCGACGGGCGACGTGCATTTTCTCGATCCGAAGGACGGGAAATTCCGTGCGATCATTCAGGCAGCGCACGGATTCAAGGACGCGGACAACCAGCCGCCGCTGTATTTCAAAACGACCCAGGAAATGCTCGACGAATTCAGTTATCTGGGCAAAGCGAAAGCTGAAGAAGTCGTCATCGACAACCCGGCGAAGATCGCCGCGCGCATTGGCGAGGTCGGCCTGTACCCGAAGCATCCGGAAGGGAAGGAGACGTTCCAACCGTACTGGCCGGATGCGGCAGACAACATCCGCAACCTGTGCGAAGAGCAGATTCGCGAGTGGTTTGGAGACAATCCGCCGGAGATCGTCGTAGCGCGCAAGGAGAAGGAGCTTTCTTCCATCCTCGGTTACGGCTATGGCACGCTGTACAACATTGCGGAAAAGCTGGTCAAAAAATCCAACGCGGACGGCTATCTGGTCGGTTCGCGCGGCAGCGTCGGCTCGTCCTACGTGGCGCATTTGGTCGGCATTTCGGAGGTCAACGCCCTGCCGCCGCACTACCGCTGTCCGAAGTGCAAATGGTACACCTTTGACGTGGACAGGAGCAAATACAAGGTCGGCGTGGACTTGCCGCCGATGAAATGCCCGCAGTGCGGCGAAGACCTTTTCCGCGATGGGTTCGATATTCCGTTCGAGGTCTTCCTCGGTTTCAAAGGCGACAAGGTGCCGGATATCGACCTGAACTTCTCCGGCGTGTATCAGCCGCGCGCGCATGCGTACATCGAAGAATTATTTGGCAAAGGATATTGCTACCGCGCCGGAACCATCGGCACGCTGGCGGACAAGACGGCCTATGGCTACGTCAAAAAATACTGCGAAGAGCGGAATCTGACGCTGTCGGAAGCGGAGATGAACCGGTTGGCGCTGGGTTGTGTCGGCGTAAAACGCACGACGGGCCAGCACCCGGCGGGCATGGTCGTTCTGCCGAAGGAATATGAAATTCAGCAGTTCGTCGCCATTCAGCACCCGGCCAACGACATGACCAGTCCGGTCATCACGACGCATTACGATTTCGGCTCGATGCACGACGTGCTGGTCAAGCTGGACGTTCTGGGCCACGACGACCCGACGATGATCCGCATGCTGATGGATTTGACGGGTATCGACGCGCGCACCCTGCCGCTGACCGATCCGGATGTGATTTCGCTGTTTTCCGGCACGGAGGCGCTGGGCGTGACCCCGGAGCAGATCGGCTCGAAGACGGGCACATACGGCGTGCCGGAATTCGGCACGAAGTTCGTCCGGCAGATGCTGGAGGAAACGCACCCGACGACGATGGAGGAACTGATTCGCATTTCCGGCCTGTCCCACGGCACAGACGTGTGGATCGGCAACGCGCAGGAGATCATCAAGGCGGGCATTGCGCCGCTGGCTTCGTGCATCTGCTGCCGCGACGATATCATGAATGCGCTCATCGATTACGGCGTCGCGCCGAAGATGTCGTTTGACACGATGGAATCCGTGCGTAAGGGACGCGGGCTCAAGCCGGAGATGGAAGAAGCCATGATCGAGCACAATGTGCCGGCGTGGTTCATCGATTCCTGCAAAAAGATCAAATACATGTTCCCGAAGGGGCACGCGGTTGCCTACGTGACGATGGCGCTGCGCATCGCGTGGTACAAGGTGCATCGTCCGGCGGCGTATTACTGCGCGTATTACACCGTCCGCGCAGACTGCTTTGACGCGAGTGTCCTCGGCGGATCGCTGGAATCCATCCGCGGCCGTTATAAGGAGATGGAGGCGAACAGCAAAGACCTCACGCAGAAAGACAAGGATTTGATGATTATCATGGAACTGGTCATCGAAATGCTTTGCCGCGGCATCAAGCTTGCGCCGGTCGATCTTTACAAGAGCGACGCGACGAAATTCCAGGTGGTGGACGACCAGACGATCCGCATGCCGTTTAACGCACTGCCGGGTTTGGGCGAGGCCGCCGCGCAGAGCATCGTGGACGCGCGCGAACAGTCGCCGTTTATTTCCATTGAGGATCTGCGCAACCGGACGAAGATTTCCGCGTCGCTGATCGACCTGCTGCGCGAGGGCGGATGCCTGGGCAATCTGCCGGAAAGCAATCAGACGACGCTGTTTTCCTTCTGACCGGGGTTCAAATTGGAAGAAATCTTTCGTTATAAATGCGAATTTCGACGGAATAGCTGACAAACCATGTATAGAGGGTTGTTTTTTTGAAAAAGCGGTGATATAATAACCGCATACGATGGCGGCGCAGGGAGTTTTGTACCCTGCGGGTGGATGCGAAAGAGTGGGAGAAGCGCCCACTCTTTCTATCTGCCGCAGCCGTTTCGGCTGAAAATTGATTTTGAAGAGACTTTGGGAGTGTGTGAATGGCACAAAGCGATTTGACCCGTGTGATTGAGCCGGCCTGCCAGAAGCTTGCGCAGCAGTTTGGCTTTGAGCTGGTGGATGTGGAGCTTGCGCGCGAGGGCGCGAGCCGCTATCTGCGGATTTATATTGACAAACCCGACGGTATTACCTTGAGCGACTGCGAAACGTATCACCGCGCTGTGGCCCCGCTGGTCGAGCGCGTGGATTATGATTTCCTTGAGGTATGTTCGCCGGGTCTTGATCGTCCGCTGAAAAAGCAGAAGGATTTTGACAAGCATGCGGGCGAGATGGTGGAAATCCATCTGTTCCGCCCGGTTGAGCGCCGCAAGCAGTTTGAAGGCGAGCTGGTCGGGCTTGTGGACGGCGAAATCGTCATCCGTGACGGCGAAAATGAACTTCGCTTTGCGCAGAAGGACGTTTCGCTGTGTAAACCGCTGGTGATCATCACCGAGGAAGATATCGCAATGGACGAGGAGATGAGCGACGATGAGGAAAACGACTCAGAAGGAAGATAAGCGTCAGGGCATCGATAAAAACGAGAACCGCGACATGATCGAAGCGGTCGCCGCGCTGGCCAAAGAGAAAAACATCAGCAAGGAGCTGCTCTTTTCCGCGATTGAAGAGGCTTTGAAGAGCGCTTATAAAAATAATTTCAGCAAGGAATACGGCATGCCGCCTTCCAACGCGAACGTGCGCGTGGAGCTGAATCGGGAGACCGGCGCGGTTCGCCTGTACGCCAGAAAGACGGTTGAGCGCTGGCCCACCGACGAGGCGACCGAGATTTCCATCGAGGAGGCGCAGGCGATTCAGCCCAGTTATCAGCAGGACGATATCGTCGAGGTCGAGGTCACGCCGGATAACTTCCGTCGCGTCGCCGCGCAGACGGCCAAGCAGGTCATCGTGCAGAAGATCCGCGAGGCCGAGCGCGGTAAGGTCTACGACGATTTCATCGAAAAGGAAAACGAGATCCTGACCGCGATCGTGCACAGCGTCGATCCGGAGACGAAGGACGTTTACGTTGAGCTGGGCAAGACCGAAGGCGTGCTCGAACCGAGCCAGCAGATGGCGACCGACGTATATGCGCCGGGCGAGCGCTTCAAGGTCTACGTGTTGGAAGTCGTCGCGGATCGCCGTCTGGCGCGTCCGGGCGCGAAGCACGGCCCGCAGGTCAGCGTGTCCCGTATCCATCCGGGTCTGGTCAAGCGCCTGTTCGAGCTGGAAGTGCCGGAAATTCAGAGCGGCATTGTGCAGATCAAGTCCATTTCCCGCGAGGCGGGCAGCCGCACAAAGATGGCTGTGCATTCCACCGACCCGATGATCGATCCGGTGGGTTCTTGCGTCGGCCCGCGCGGCCAGCGCGTGGATCGCGTGGTGACCGAACTGCGCGGCGAGAAGATCGACATCATTAAGTGGTCGGCTGATCCGGCAGAGTTTGTCGCCAACGCGCTGAATCCGGCGCATGTGGTGAACGTGTTCGTCAACGAGCAGGAAAAAGCCTGCCGCGTGGTCGTGCCGGATAACCAGCTCTCTCTGGCCATCGGCAAGGAAGGCCAGAATGCGCGCCTTGCCGCGCGCCTGAGCGGCTGGAAGATCGACATCAAGAGCCAGAGCCAGATCGACGAGCAGGTTGAGGCCGAAGCGGCGGAAGCGCCGTCGGCTGAAGGCGACGCCGAGTAAAAGCGGGGTGCGCCGATGAAAACACGCAAAGTTCCCATGCGTATGTGCGTGGGCTGCCGCGAGATGAAGGAGAAGAAGGCGCTGCTGCGCATTGTCCGCAACGCACAGGGCGAAATCAGCTTTGACCGAATCGGCAAGGCTCCGGGGCGCGGCGCATATATTTGCAAATCGAAGGAATGCCTGACGAAAGCGGTTCGCCAGAAGCAGCTTGACCGCGCGCTGGAAACGAAGATCGACGAAGCCGTACTCAGCCAGCTGATGGAGGAAGTCGATGAAACTTGAGCGCGACGCGTTTTACGCGATGCTGGGCATCGCCATGCGCGCGGGGCAGCTGAGCCTCGGCGAGAGCGGCGTGCTCAAGACGGTTTCATCCGGAACGGCTTTATTCATGATTCTGGATGCAGACGCATCCGACAATACAAAAAAGAAATTCCGGGATTCCTGCGCGTTTTATAAAGTTCCGCTTTATGAAACGTCGCCGGACAGACTGGGGCAGGCCATCGGCAAGCCCGGACGCATGAGCGCCGCAATTGCGCGGGGCACGCTGGGCGAAAAGCTGCTGGCATTGGCCAGGGAAGAAGAGGCGGGCAACGCACCGTTTCAGGGAAGATAACCACACGACAGTGACGCAAATTTGCGGGGGTGCAAGGGCAGAATGTCCAAAATGAAGGTTCAAGACGCAACAAAGGAACTCAGCCGCCGGGCGGCGAAGCTGCTGGGAGACGTGACGGGAGTCCGTACCGCGGCGGAAAAGACGCTCGCCGAGCTGCGCAAGATTGAAAACGGCTTTACGCAGCAGCAGGAGGCCGAGCGCGAGGAAAAGCGCCGCGAAGAGCAGCAGAAGGCGCTCAGCTCGCAGAGCAAGGCATGGACGATGCCCGACGATGTGCCTGTGGAAAAGACCGAGGAGAAGAAGGAAGAGCCGAAGCCTGCCGCCAAGCAGCCGGAAGCGAAGCCTGCCGCTCCTGCGGCCCCTGCGGCCCGTCCTCAGCAGAACGGCAACGCGCCGCGCGCACAGGGCGGCAGCTTTGCCCCGCGCGGAGATCGTCCTCAGGGCGCACCGCGCGCACAGGGCGGCAATTTTGCGCCGCGCGGAGACCGTCCGCAGGGCGGTAATTTTGCCCCGCGTGGCGATCGTCCCCAGGGCGGCGGCTTTGCCCCGCGCGGGGATCGCCCTCAGGGCGGCAACTTTGCGCCGCGCGGAGATCGTCCCCAGGGCGGTTTTGGCGCGCGCAACGGCCAGCAGGGCGGCGCGCGCCCGGCAGGCGGCATGGGCGGACAGCGTCCGATGGGCGGCCGTCCGCAGCGCGCCCCGAAGGGCCCGGAGCTGATGCCCACGGTCGAGAAGGAGCGCGTTTCCAACTACGATCCGAACAAGAAGATGCGCCAGCGTCAGCATGACCCGGAGTATCAGCCGGTGAAGAACCGCAAGCAGCTTGCGCGCGATACGGGCTACGGCATGGATGACGACGTGGTGCGCGGCCGCCGCAAGAAGGGCCGTCAGCTCTCCGCGCAGCAGATGATGGCCCCGATCAAGATCGAAACGGCCTACATGACCGCCGAGACCATCACCGTCCGCGATCTGACCGAGCGCATCGGCAAACCGGCGGGCGAGATCATCAAGAAACTGATGCTGCTGGGCATCATGGCGACGATTAACCAGGAGCTGGATTTCGATACCGCGTCGCTGGTGGCTTCCGAGTTCGGCGTGACGCTGGAAATGAAGCTCGATAAGACTGCCGAGGACGCGCTCTCTGCCGAGAACGTGGAGGACAGCGAGGAAGAGCTGGTCACGCGTCCCCCGGTCGTCACGATCATGGGCCACGTTGACCACGGCAAAACGTCGCTGCTGGATTACATCCGCAAGGCGAAGGTGGCCGCGGGCGAGGCCGGCGGCATTACCCAGCATATCGGCGCGTACATCGCCAAGGTGGGCGACCGCCAGATCACCTTCCTGGATACGCCGGGCCACGAAGCCTTCACGGCGATGCGCGCCCGCGGCACGCAGGCGACCGATATCGCGATTCTGGTTGTTGCGGCGGACGACGGCGTGATGCCGCAGACCATTGAATCCATCAACCACGCGAAAGCGGCGAAGTGCCCGATCATCGTGGCGATCAACAAGATCGACAAGCCGGGCGCGGATCCGGACGCGGTGAAGCAGGAATTGACCCGTTACGAGCTGGTGCCGGAAGAGTGGGGCGGCGACACCATCATGGTGAACGTTTCCGCTAAGACCGGCGAGGGCATCGACGATCTGCTCGAAAACGTGCTGCTGCTGGCCGATATGCTGGAACTCAAGGCCAACCCGAACCGCAAGGCACGCGGCGTCATCATCGAGGCGAAGCTGGATCATTCCCGCGGCGCCGTCGCGACGGCGCTGGTGCAGAACGGCACGCTGCATGTGGGCGACATGGTTGTCGCTGGAAACGCGTATGGCCGTATCCGCGCGATGGTTTCCAGCCGTGGTGAGCGCGTGAAGCACGCGACGCCGTCCACGCCGGTGGAGATCATCGGTTTCGGCGGCGTGCCGGAGGCGGGCGACGAGTTCATGGCGGTAGCCGACGAGAAGCTGGCCCGTCAGGTTGTCGAGGAGCGCGCCGCGAAAGCCCGCGCGTCGATGGTCAAGAACAGCTCCGCGTCCACGCTCGAAGATCTGTACAGCAAGCTGGAGCAGGGCGAGGTTAAGGACCTCAACATCATCATCAAGGCCGACGTGCAGGGTTCTGTCGAGGCGGTTAAGCAGTCGCTTGAAAAGCTCTCCAATGCGGAGGTTCGTGTGCGCACGATCCACAGCGGCGTCGGCGCGATTACCGAGAACGACGTCATGCTCGCGGGCATCGACGGTGCGATCATCATCGGCTTCAACGTCCGTCCGGATGCGAAGGCGCGCGAGGCCGCAAACCGCGACGGCATCGATATCCGTTATTACCGCGTGATTTATCAGGCGATCGAGGATATGGAGAAGGCCATGAAGGGTCTGCTCTCTCCGGAATTCCGCGAGAACGTCATCGGCCACGCGGAAGTGCGCAACGTGTTCAAAATCACGGGCGTGGGCATCGTCGCCGGTTCGTATGTCACCGACGGCAAGCTCCAGCGCAACGCTCAGGTTCGCCTGCTGCGCGACAACGTGGTGGTTTACGAGGGCAAGCTCTCTTCGCTCCAGCGCTTCAAAGACGCGGTCAAGGAAGTGGCCGACGGCTACGAGTGCGGCGTGTGCCTGGAAAACTACACGGATATCAAGGAAGGCGACGTCATCGAGTGCTTCGTGATGGAAGAAATTCCGAGGTAATCGATTTTCAAGGTCAACAGGCGCGGCCCGGTTGCATGCTTTGCCGCCGGGCCGCCTTTTTTAAGTAAGGTAAGGAAATATGGCCAATCAACAATTTGAACGCACAGACCGCATTGCCAGCGAAATCATGCGCGAAACGGAGAAAATCATCCGCGAGGATGTTTCTGATCCGCGGACGGACTGCATGTTTTCCAT
>OLPW01002130.1_pt1 | contig 18212 bp, 17 predicted proteins | sample 1672161 | NCBI WGS metagenome assembly OLPW01 (sample SAMEA3136654, study PRJEB25190) | human gut metagenome
TTGAAAATGAGTATAATGAACTTGTTAAATTAATAGCACATTTAAGAGAAATTTTATCATCTGAGAAATTAGTTAAAGATATTATTAGAAATGAATTATTAGAAATAAAAGAAAAATATGGTGATGAAAGAAAGACAGAAATTACTCATGGTGAAGGTGATATCGATATTGAAAGTCTAATAAAAGAGGAGACTAATGTTGTTACACTTACACATTTTGGGTATGTAAAAAGAATTGCTGCAGATGTTTATAGAAGTCAAAAAAGAGGTGGAAAAGGCTTAACAGCAATGAACACTAGAGAAGAAGACTTCGTTGAACAATTATTTGTTACTTCAACTCATGATTATATTATGTTCTTTACTAATACAGGTAAGGCGTTTAGATTAAAAGCATATGAACTTCCTGAAGCAAGTAGAACTTCTAAAGGGACAGCAATTGTTAATCTATTGCAACTTGCTCAAGGAGAAAAAATTGCTGCAGTTATACCTGTTAAAGATTATTCAAGTGATCTATATGTTCTTATGGCTACTAAAAATGGATTAATTAAGAAAACAAAACTTGAAGAGTACTCAAATATAAGAAAAACAGGAATACAAGGTATAACTCTAAAAGAAGATGATGAGTTAATTGATGTAAGACTTACAGATGGCTCTAATGATATTATTATGGTGACTCAAAGTGGATTATCAATAAGATTTGCAGAAGAAGAAGTAAGAGCTGTTGGTAGAACTTCTATGGGAGTAAAAGGTATTACGCTTTCAAAAGATGATAAAGTAATTGGCATGGAACCAATAGCTGACAATAAAGATTATATTCTTGCAATAACTGAAAATGGATTTGGTAAGAGAACTGAAGTAGAAGAGTATAGATGTCAGGGAAGAGCTGGAAAAGGTATATTAACATATAAAACTACATCTAAAACAGGTCATATTATAGGTATAAAAGTTGTAAATGATACTGATGATGTTATGATGATAACAGATACTGGAGTTGTAATACGTATAAATGTAAAGGATATTAGTGTACTTGGTAGAAATACACAAGGAATAACATTAATGAGAACTTCAGATGGTGGAAAGGTAATGAATATTGCAAAAATACCAAAGGAAGATGAAGTTAATTTAGAAGAATAATAAAAATAAAGGAATTATGCGAAAAGTTACATAATTCCTTTATTTTTTATTCTAATTATGGTATAATTAATATTAGAGTATTTCTAATAGTCGCTTGCATTTTGCAAGAGGAAAGTCCGGACACCGTAGGGCAATAGTGCTAGATAACGTCTAGTGAGAGTGATCTTAAGGAAAGTGCAACAGAAAATAACCGCCATTTTATGGTAAGGGTGAAAACGTGAGGTAAGAGCTCACGAATTTTTATGGTGACATAGAAATGGTGTAAACCCCACTTGGTGCAACGTCAAAATAGAAAGGTTAAGACTGCCCGTCGTCTTTCGTGGTTGACGGCTTGAAGTATATAGTGATATATACTCTAGATAAATGACTATTTAAAACAGAATCCGGCTTATGAAATGCTCTTTAGCCTACTGCATAGTAGGCTTTTTTGTTTTTATAATCCCTCTAGATAATCTGGGACGGTAAAGGTTTCAGTGATAAGTAGACAAAGAATCCTTGGTATGTGTGATGTTTTGCAACTGACAGAAAGCAAAACATTATAATACGAGAGGAGAATCTTTAATTATGAAAGAAATCAAAATTAACGATATACAAAGTTTGGCACACACAATGTGGAAGTGAAAGTATCATAATCTACTTTTATTAGTTATATATAAATTATTGACAATTATTTTGCTTTGTATTATACTTTAAGTATATAAATATGTACGTTTAATTAAGTTAATATAAAAATATTTGTATATTGATTATAATATTTTTTTATATTTTGAATAAAAATCTAATATAAGTTAGAACTGGGGGATTTTATGGATAATAATGAAAATAACGAGAGCTTAAATGAAGAAGTAGAAAAGCTTAGTATAGAAGAAAAAGTAATACCTAAGGAAGATACAGAAGAACTTATAGATGATGTAAAAGAAGAGGATGTTGTATTAAAAGAAGAAGTATCTCCCAAAGAAGAAAGTGAAGAACATAAAGAGAATGTTCGAAATGGAAGTAAAAAATCTAAAAAAAGAAAAATAATATTTGTTGTTTCTTTAATCTTAATATTAATTGTTATTTTTATATGTGGTATTGTGTGTATTAATAAAATAAATCCAAATGCATATAAAAATTTATATGTTCTAGGTATTGATATGAGCGGAAAAAGCTTAGAACAAATAGCACAAGAATTAAATGAAAAATTTGCAAATTATATACCTGATAAGAAATTTGATATTTATCAAGGAACAGATAATATATTTTCTATAACTCCAGAAGAGGTAGATTTTGCAATAAATATTCCAGCAACTGCAAAAAAAGTATTAGAGTATGGAAGAACTGGAAATCTAATTACTGATAATGTAAATATTATGAAAGCATTTTTTTCAAAAGTTGATATTGAACCAGAATATAGTTTTAGTGAAGAAAAACTTGATGAAAAAATGATAAATATAGATTTGAGCTTAAAAGATAGAGTAGAAAATGATAAGTATAGTCTAGATGAAAATACATATAAACTTATAATAACAAGAGGCAAAACAGGTAATTCGATTAATTATGAAGAGGAAAAAAAGAACATAATTAATAAATTTGCTAGTGCATATATAAATCCTAACACAAATGATACTAATATTATATTAAATATTGCTCAGAAAAAACCAAGTGAATTAAATTTAGATGAAGTTTATTCAAAAGTTAAAAGAGATCCAAAAGATGCATATATTGATGAAACTAGTAATCCAATAAAAATGGTATCAGAAGTAGTGGGACTTGATTTTGATGTTAATGAATTAAAATCACTTCTTGAAAAAGAAGAAAATAAAGCTGAAGGAAAAGTTATTGAATTTGAGTTAAAAGTTATAGAACCTAATGTAAAGTTAGAGGAAATAACATATAAAATGTATAAAGATAAATTAGCTGGTCTTACTACTTATTTTGATCCTAGTCAGTATGCAAGGTCAAATAATTTAAAAATAGCATTAAGTTATCTTAATGATAAAGTTATAATGCCTGGTGAGACATTCTCATATAATGACACAATTGGTGATACAACAGCTGCCAAGGGATATTTACCAGCTGCCACATTTAAAGGTGGTACAGTCGTTGATGAAATGGGTGGAGGTATATGCCAAACAACTTCTACTTTATATGATGTTGCTTTAATGGCAAATCTTGAGATAGTACAAAGACATCAACATGGCCTACCAGTTGGTTATGTAAAACCAAGTCTTGATGCAACAGTATACTCACCAAATTTAGATTTTAAATTTAAAAATACAAGAAAATATCCAGTTAAAATAGTTACTTCATATAGTAGTAATGGAAGTTTAAATATAAGTATTTATGGTACAAAGGAAGAAGTTGAATATGATATAACTTTAAGTAGTAAATATCTTAGAACAATAAACTATACAACAAAATATATATATGATGATACTTTACCAGAAGGTAAACAAGTTGTTGTTTCAAATGGTGTAAATGGATATGTTTCAGAAGGATATTTAACTAAGTATCTTAATGGGAAGTTTGTAGAAACTATAAAGCTATCACGTGATACATATAATGCACAAGCCCAAATTATCAAGGTTGGAACAAAGAAACAGTAAACATAAAAATATCAAAAATAACGATAAAAATTCACAAAACTATTGTAAAAATATAAAAAATATAGTATAATATTATTATGTTAGGTTTAAGGACCTAAGAAAGAGGTAAGTATTTATGGAACCTTTAATACAAATGAATAAATTTGAGATAGTAGATATGCCAGGAATGACAACTATTGCTTTTGTAGTAGAAAAAAATGGTCTTGAATATGAAAAAGGAAAGCCACTACTATCTTTGCAAAAAATTGAGAGTATAGATAATCAAGAAGAAGGAAAGATTAAGAAAACATTTAATGTTATAAGAAGTGATGATAAACCACAACTTATTGTTCTTTTGACATTAACTAATTCTAAGGCTATATTAAGTACTGGTGAATTGACTAAAGAAGGATTTAAAATAGCCGAGTCAAATGTTCCATTAAATTACGGAACAATATATAATCAAACTGGTGTCGAATATAAAGAAGTTGAGTATACACCAAATATGAAAAGACATTTTTCAATAATTGATACTCAAACAGGTGAGGAAGTAAAACCAGTTTTATATACTGATGAGATTACTGGTAAGGTTAAAGGAAGATGTAAGATTCTTCCAAACAGGCCTTATATAGTACTTGAACTAAATTTTGAAGATTAATATATAAAATTTAAATGTAGTAATAGATGTAGTAAAGGGAGGAAATTTTATTATGAATATTAGAGTATCTGCTATTGCAGCTAATTTAGATGGAAAGGTAAATGTTTTAGGTGCAACACAACTATACATTACACCTATGCAAGAAAAAAATGAAATTAATGAACCAAATGTAAAAAGAGATATTAACAAATTACCTGGCGAAGATGATATGTTAATATAATGAAATTTAGGTGATACAAATGATAATAGTTAGTAAGATTAATAATATTAATAATATTATATGTAAAAAAAGTCTATATTAATTTTTAATATAGACTATTTGTCGTTATAGGCAAGAGGAGAAAAGATATATGGGAAAGTTTAAGTTTAACAAGTTAAAAAGAGAAATAATACCGTTTGTAATTGCTTTTTTAATAATTGATATAGTTATAGTTGGTGCATTTGTTGTAGCTGCACATGAAGTCACAGATATAACAAAACCAATAGATAAGATTATGGCAGTACTTAATAACTTTTTACCAAGTATAACAAGTTTTAAGTTCTTTACAGCTATATTCGTTGATTTTGTTGGCTTCATGAAAGCAAGTTTTTGGACTCTAATTATATTTGTTGTATTATTTATATATTGGAAAATTAAAATGGCACCTGATTCTGATTATGAAGGAATAGAAAACGGTTCTAGTGATTGGAGTAAAGGTGGAGAAGAATTTGATAAACTTCCTGATGGTAGTGAAATATTAAATAGAAAATCTGGATTTATACTTAGTAGAAAGCATTATTTGGGAACAGACTTAAGAAAAGTTAAAATAAATAAAAACATATTAGTTGTCGGTGGTTCTGGTGCTGGTAAATCTGCTTGTTATATAAAGCCAAATATATTACAGATGCTTGGTTCATATGTTATCACTGATCCTAAAGGAGAACTATACAGAGAAACATCTGGATTTTTAAAAGCAAATGGTTATGAGGTTAGAGCATTTAACTTAGTAAATCCTGAATATAGTGATAGATTTAATCCACTTTCTCATATTATTGACCATCAAAGTGTAGATATAATAGCTCATACTATAGTAACTGGTGCAACAAAAGGGCAAGGTAGTAATGATCCTTTCTGGGATGATACAGCTAAAATGCTTTTAAAAGCAGCTATATATTATGTAATATCTGTATTACCACCAGAAGAACAGAATATTTCTAGTTGTCTAAATATTATACGTCAAGGTGGAGCTGATCCAGATGTATTTAAAAAATTATTTATAGATGAGTTAAAACCAGAGCATCCAGGTAGAAAAGAATATGAAAACTTTAGCACAGCTGCTGATAAAACTTTACAAAGTATAGTAATTTCAACTATATCAAAAATAACATCTTTTGATACACCTGCTATGCAAAGAATAACAACATCAAATAATATAAATTTTGATGATCTTGGAAATAAAAAAGTAGCACTTTTTGTTATAACTTCAGCGTCAGATAGTACATATGATTTTATTTCTACTATATTCTTTAGTTTAATGTTACAAAAACTATATGCACAAGCTGATAGAAATGGTGGTACATTAAAAAATCAAGTGTATTTCTTATTAGATGAATTTGCAAATATAGGTCAAATACCTGATTTTAATAAAAAGCTTAGTACAACAAGAAGTTTGGGTATAAGTATATCAATAGTTGTACAAAGTTTAGACCAGTTAGAAGCATTATATAAAGATAATTATGAAAATATATTGGGTAACTGTGATACACATTTATTTTTAGGTAGCCAGGCTATAAAAACATGTGAATATTTTTCTAAGAGTTTGGGACAAAAAACAATTAAGTTTAAGAGTAAATCTGTTAATAAAGATAAAGATGAAAGAGAAAAACAAGGCGTTTCTATTAGCGAACAACGTCAAGGAAGAGAGCTTATGACAGTTGATGAACTAAAACGTTTGCCATCTGATGAAGAAATATTAATTGTAAGGGGATTAAAACCTATTAGAGCTCAAAAGGCTTGGTATTTTAAATATCACCCATTAAGAGATGTAGCTAAACAATATGAAATTAAAGATATTACACAAATGCCAAAAACAGAAGATGTAGAAATAAAAATCATGGATGTTAGAGAGCATTTAGAAAAAAGGAAAAAAGCTGCAGAAGAATACATGAGGAAAAGAAAAGAAGAAATAAAAAAAGAAGAAATTAATATAGAAATGTCTCAAGTAAGTAATGAACCTGTTCAAAAAGAAGAACAAAAGAATAAAACTTTTGATTTACAAGAAGAATTAGAGAAAAAATTTGATGAACTTTTTGGAACAGCAAATAATGATGATTAGTAGATAGAGTTAAAGTTATTGCATATAACTTTAGCTCTATTTGTTGTATTTTTTTACTTAGTGTAGTATAATTAATTTAGATATTGGAGGAAGAATATGAAGAAGAAAAAAGCTATTATAACTTTATTAGTTGCAATATTATCAATAGCATTAATAATACTTGTATGTATATATTTTTTAGATAATACTGGAAAAGTAAATCAAGGTAATTTTAGGATTAATGATGCTGTATTAGAATCATATATAACTGTTGAAGAAACGCAAGAAGATAATGTTACTGAATTATCTAATATAGTAATGAATATAACACAAGAAAATAAGCTGTCACTTTTAATTGCAAATAATTCTAATATATCAAGTATGTATATAGATAATATTTCTACTACAGCACCTGAAAAATTAGGAGAATTAAAAATTAAGCAAGAAGGTAAGGAAGATAGCATAGACTGCTTTAATAAAGAAGGAAAATATGATTTAAATGTACAAGAAAAAGATGAACAATATTTTGTAGAGTTAAAAATAATAAATAATAATTGTTTACAAAATGTTAATGTACCAAGTGAAACAAAGGTTATAAAATATGATGGAACTATACTAGATTTGCTAAATAGGAAAATTGAAGAGTTTAAATTTAGTATAACATTCAATCTTAATATAGTAGAAGAAAGTGGTAAATTAAATACTTGTAAAATTAGTTTGGATATGCCAGAAGATAGCCTTATTACAAATGGTGCTAGTGTAACTAGATTAGATAATGCCAATCTTTTATTTACAGTAAAGTAAAAAAGCTCTTGATTTTATTGTTTGTTTGTAGTATAATTATTTCATCACCAAACAATAGAGTACCGTGAACCTTGTCAGGTCCGGAAGGAAGCAGCAATAAGCGTAATACTCTATGTGTTTGGTGTATTTTTATGAGGTGATTTGTGGATGTCATATGTAGCATTATACAGAAAATATAGACCAATAACTTTTGAAAATATACTTGGTCAAGAAAATGTTACTAAAATATTAAAAAATCAAATTAAATCCGGAAAAATATCACATGCATATATTTTTAGTGGTAGTCGTGGTACTGGAAAAACAAGTGCTGCTAAAGTATTTGCAAGGGCAATAAACTGTTTAAATCCCAAAGATGGTGAACCTTGTAATGAATGTGAAGTTTGTAGAGGAATTTTAGAGGGTAATACTACTGACGTAATCGAAATGGATGCTGCATCTAATAACAGCGTAGAAAATATACGTCAGATAAGGCAAGAAGTTGTATATGCCACTATAGATGTAAAATATAGGGTATATATTATAGATGAAGCACATATGCTTACAACAAGCGCATTTAATGCTTTATTAAAAACTTTAGAAGAACCACCTGAAAATGTTGTATTTATTCTTGCTACTACGGAACAACATAAAATACCTGTCACTATACTTTCTAGATGTCTAAGATTTGAATTTGGCAGAATATCTGAAGAAAATATATGTAAAAAATTAGTTAGTATATTAGACTTAGAGAATATAAAATATGAAGAGAATGCATTAAAATATATTGCTAAAATTGCTGATGGTGGTATGAGAGATGCAATAAGTGTCTTAGAAAGGTGTGTATCTGAGTCTAAAGAAATTTTAAAGTATGAAGATGTATTAAGAATTATAGGTGCAATCGATGATAATATAATTAACAATATGGTTGAAAATATTTTGCAGTTAAATGCAACTGCAGCAATTTCTATAGTTGATGATATAGTTAATAGAGGAAAAGATCTAAGACAATTTAATTATCAAGTTACTGAAAAGTTTTTGGATAGACTTGTTGAAAGCAAAGAAGATACTTCAAGATATATATATATTATAGATAGACTTTCTAAATTAGATAATGATTTAAGGCTTACATCAAGACCTGTAATTGTATTAAAATCGGCAATTGTAGAGTTGTGCTCTATAAAAAGTAATATGCAGTCTGAAAACAAAGGTAATGATTTAAATGATATGACTCCATTATTAAATAAGATTTCGTACTTAGAAGCAGAAATAGAAAAGTTAAAAAAATCATCAATTGTAAAAAGTGTTCCTAAAATTTCAAATGATCAAATTAAAATTGCAAAAGTAGAAGATGATAAAGATAAAGAAGATACTAAAGAGGCAACACCATTTGCAGATATAGAAAATTTTAAAAAGGATGTAGTTTCTAAAGGGAAATTAAAATTATATTCATCACTTGCAAGTGCAAAAGCTTATGAAAATTCTAATTCTTTAATTTTCATTACTAATAATTCATTTGCTTATTCTATATTAATAATGCAAGAAAATATAGATGATCTTGAAAATATATATGAAGAAAAATATGGGGTACGCAAAAATGTAATTATTAGACTTAAAGAAGAAAAGAAAGACGATTCAACAAAAATTGAAAAAATTTTGATGAAAAATGATGTAAATTATACTTCACTTGATTGATAAAAATAAAATTATATAATATAATATGATAGTATAGAAAGGATGATTAAAATGGCTAAATTTGGAGGATTCCCAGGTGGAGGCATGGGAAATATGCAAAACATATTAAGACAAGCACAAAAAATGCAAAAGGAGATGCAAGAAAAACAAGAAGCAGTAGCTGCTAAAGAAATAGAAACTTCAGCAGGTGGTGGTGCAGTTGTTGTAAAAGCTACTGGAAATAAAGAAATTAAAGAGATAATAATAAAAAAAGAAGTTGTAGATCCGGAAGATGTTGAGATGCTACAAGATTTAGTTTTAGCTGCAGTAAATGAAGCACTTAATAAGGCAGATGCTATGATGCAATCTGAATTAGGGCATTTTAATATACCTGGAATGTTTTAGGTGACAATATGTACTCTGAGACAATTACTAAATTGATTAATCAATTTGAACGTTTACCAGGAATTGGACATAAAACAGCAGTAAGGCTTGCTTTTTTCGTACTAGAATCTCCTAAAAATTTTTCGGAAGAAATGGCAAACGCACTTATAGAAGCTAAGGAGAAAATTAAATTTTGTTCTATTTGTTATAATATAACAGAATCTGATCCTTGTGAAATATGTGCAAGCAATAAAAGAGATGATTCAATAATATGTGTAGTTGAAAATGTAAAAGATGTAGTTGCAATGGAGAAGACTCATGAATACAAAGGAAAATATCATGTATTACATGGGTCAATATCTCCAATGAATAATATAACTGCTGGAGATATTAAAGTTAAGGAATTGTTAGAAAGATTAAAAGATGATAAGATAAAGGAAGTTATTTTAGCTACTAATCCTACAGTAGAAGGCGAAGCAACTGCTATGTATATTTCTCGTCTTATAAAACCATTAGGAATAACTGTAACAAGAATTGCCCATGGAATTCCTGTTGGTGGTGATCTTGAATATACTGATGAAATAACACTTATAAAAGCTTTAGAGGGAAGACGTCAAATGTAAATAAGAGGTATACATATGAAAGTATTATATGGTGAAGAAAAAGAGATTTTTTTAAAACGTGCAATGATAATAATTATAGTATTATTAGTATTGTTATTTATTATATATTTTTTAAAAGGTAATGGAGATTATGAGATTCCAGAATTATATGTAAAACAATTTGGATACACTGAAAGTGCAAAAGGCATAAAAGAAGAGTATGCTGATACATTAAAAAAAGATGCTTTTTCTTCAAGTAATATGAGTGAGGTTTGGAAATATAGTATGGATAATACTGTTGTATTAGATCCAAACAGTGATTCAGGTCTTGTTTTCTTTTGCAAACCAGTAGGCAAGGTAAAAGAAGATCCAGCAATTGTAGTTGAAAAAGTATATGCAGTAGAGACAAGTACAAATCTAGTTTCAAACTCAAATAAAGAGGCTCAGGAGTTTAATTGGATATCTATGTTAAATAAGACAAGAAGATCAAAAAATTGTTTTGTACCTTTAAATCTTTCGGATAACGTTGTTTATATACTTTTAGTAAAAGTTAAATATAAGCATGTTGGAAGTGTATATTACAGTTTTAAATTAGTTAACCCAGGTAATAGAGACATTGGAGATAAATATCTAGAAAATTATACTGACACATATATATCAGATACTAAAAGAGTAAATCAAATATTAAACTTATTACCATATGCTAATAAACTTAAAGATTTTGAGGTAAATACTAGTGGTAAGATGACTATAAGTTATAATTGTATAGCAAATGACAAATTTATTGATTACAATAGTACAGTTATATTTAGTTTAGTTCCACTTCTTGATAAAATTGTATTTAAAATGTCTGATAAAGAGATAACAAAGAACAGAGAAGATTACTCTTCATTTGAGTTAAAGTATAATAATGTTAAAGATATTATGATTAAATTATATGGAACGATTGAAGGATCAAATTACGAAAATTAATAAAATAGGTGGAATTATAACAATCCACCTATTTTGCTTGTTACTTCCCCGTTAAAAACGTGCCCAAGTAACAATAATTAATATATAAAAACTATGAACATAGTTAATAATATTATTAACAAAAACTAAAAAAATATACTAAGGAGTTAAAAATTATGAAAATTGGTTTTTTTGATTCTGGTGTTGGTGGACTTACAGTATTAAAAGAAGCTTTAAGTAAAATAAATTGTGAATATATCTATTTAGCTGATAATGCAAATGCACCATACGGAATAAAGAAAAAAGAAGATGTAAAAAAATATATAGAAAAATGTATTGATTATTTAGTAAAAAGAGATTGTAAAATTATTGTAATAGCTTGTAATACAGCAACATCACTTTCAATAGTTGATATGAGAAAAAAATATCCTAATATTTTTATCATAGGGACAGAACCAGCTGTAAAAGTTGCTGCTGATGACATACATAATAGAATACTTGTATGTGCTACAAGTATAACAATATCAGAAGAAAAACTAAAAAAATTAATAGAGACTTTAAATATTAATGATAAAGTTGATTTAGTAGCGGCAGACAAACTAGTTACGTTTGCAGAAAGTAATAACTTTACAAAGAATGATATTGAAAATTATTTAAAAAGTATGATAGACAATAAAAAAATAAAGGAATATTCTCATGTAGTACTTGGATGTACACATTTTCCTTTATTTAAAGAAAATTTTAAAGACTTATTTGGTGAAAATGTTAAAGTAATAGATGGAAATATTGGAATTGTTAATAACTTAATTAATAAATTAAGATTGAAAGGGGTTAATTTTAATAATAAGAATAGTACAGTGGAAATAGTTATTTCAAAAAACGATAATACTTTTGTTAATAATGCTATAAGAATATTGGGTAAAGAAGATATTAAAATTACAATAATAAATAATTAGAGTAATATATGTTATAACAAAGTTACAATACAATTACAAAAAAATTAAATTTATTTGACAAAAATCTAGCCAATTTTTTGTATATATGATATAATAAATCTAGTTTAAAAAGATGGGGTGTGTATGTATGAATGATAAGAAGATTTTAATTGTGGATGACGAGAAACCTATAGTTGATATATTAAAATTTAACTTAGAAAAAGAAGGTTTTTCAACTGCAGTAGCATATGACGGAGAAGAAGCCATTAATCTAGCTTTATCTATTAAACCAGATTTAATATTATTAGACTTGATGCTTCCAAAAGTAGATGGATTTAATGTTTGTAAAGAACTTAGAAAAAGTCTAGTGTGTCCAATTATAATGTTGACTGCAAAAGAAGAAGTTGTTGATAAAATAATAGGACTTGAGTTAGGTGCAGATGACTATATGACAAAACCTTTTAGTATAAGGGAAGTAATTGCAAGAATTAAAGCTAATCTAAGAAAGCATGTTTTACCAGAATCTAATTCAAGCAAAAAAGGTAATGAGAAAATATATATTAAAGATATGATAATAGATCCGGAAAAATATATTGCTATTATTGGTGATAAAAAAATAGATTTAACGCCAAAAGAATTTGAGTTGCTAAAAATGCTTTCTTCAGAACCAACACAGGTATATACTAGAGAGCAAATTTTAAAAGGTGTATGGGGATACGATTTTTATGGTGATGCAAGAACAGTTGATGTTACTATAAGAAGATTAAGAGAAAAGATTGAAAAAAATCCTGCAGAGCCACAATATGTACAAACAAAAAGAGGAATGGGTTATTATATTTCTGATTAGTGTTTGGGCAAAAACTCTATAAAGGAGGAAAAAGTAATAATATGAAAATGTCTATAAAGACGTGTATGATATTAGGATTTGTAAGTGTAGTAGTTATAGTATTTATAACTACTTTACTTCTATCATCTCAAGTATTAGATACAAAAAATATATTTTCTGTTTCTAACATACTTGTACTGTGCATATTTATTGTATTTTCTTTAATATTAGCTTTAATTATATCTAGACTAATTACTTTTCCTCTAAAGAAAATAGAAAAGTCTATGAGAACGGTTGCAAGCGGAAAAATAGTTGATGTTAAACATCTTAAAAATATTAATAAATTTTCTGAGATAGAAGAGACAATAGATTCATATAACGGCATGATGGAAATGATTAAAAAGAATAATTTTGATTTAAATAGTCAGCAGAGTAAAACTGAAATAATACTTGAGCATATGGCTGATGGTGTTATTGCCTTCTCTATAACTAGGCAGGTCGTTCATATGAATAAATCAGCACAAAGATTACTAAAGATTGATAATAGTTATGATACTTTTGATAAAATAATAAAAAAATTAGAATCAGATTTGGATTTTGATAAAATTATGTATTTGCCAAATTACAAAAGCATAGATATGAAAACTGTTGTTGATGATAACGCATTAAATATAATATTTATACCTTTTTTCAGTAATAGACTTACTCCTATGGGTGTAATTATGATTGTAAGGAATATTACAGAAAATGTTAAGCTTGATGATATGAGAAAAGAATTTGTTGCAAATGTTTCACACGAATTAAAGACTCCTTTAACTTCAATAAAAGGTTATTCAGAAACTATAATGAATGGTGATTTAACATATCAAGAAATAATAAGATTTTCTAAGGTAATAAATCAAGAAGCAAACAGAATGGGTAGATTAGTTGCTGATCTTTTACAATTATCAAGATTTGACTATAAAAAAGTTAGTTGGAAAAAAATGATGTTTGCTATAGATGAAATGGCTCAAAATGTTTGTGAAAAAATGCAACTTTCTGCTAAAGAAAAGAATCATACTTTAGAATGTGTTGTTAATGTAAAACCACCACATGTATACGCCGATAGAGATTCCATAGAACAGGTTTTAGTGAACATTATAAGTAATAGTATTAAATATACCCCAGAAGGTGGAATAATTAGAGTGTATGTCGGTTCAATTAATAAAGATAATGCATATGTTAAAATAATAGATAATGGAATAGGAATACCACAAAAAGATTTAAGTAGAATATTTGAAAGATTTTATAGAGTTGATAAAGCACGTTCAAGAAAAATGGGTGGAACAGGTCTTGGTCTTTCAATTGTTAAAGAAATAATAGATGGAAATAATGGTACTATAAATATTAGAAGTGAAGTTAATCAAGGAACTGAGGTTAGCATAACTTTACCAACAAAATAGGGGGTGAGATAGTGAAATATATAGATACTCATGCACATTATAATGATGAAGTATTTAAAGATAATTTAGATGAGGTCTTAGATAAGTGTAAGCAAACAGGAGTAGATTATATTGTTAATATTGGATATAATAAAGAAAGTTCTGATAGGTCACTTGAGCTTGCCAATAAATATAGCTACATATATACAACTATAGGTGTACATCCACATGATGTTGGAAATGATAAAGCAATTGATATATATGATATTTATCAAGCTAATTCTAATAATAAAAAGATTGTTGGAATTGGTGAAATTGGGTTAGATTATGCTTTTGTTAGCGATAATAAATTGCAGCAGGCTGATTTATTTATAGAACAAATAGAAATGGCAAATGCTTTAAAATTACCAGTAATAATTCATACAAGAGATGCATCTTTAGATACATATAATATTTTAAGAGAAAATAAGCCTCAATTTGGACTTCTATTTCATTGTTTTCATCCTACAGATGATTTGGTAAGGATGGTATTAAATGAAGGATATAGCGTGGCATTTGGTGGCAATATAACGTATAAAAGGAACTCATCTTTTGGGAAATATATTAAAGCGATACCAATTAATCAAATGGTAATAGAAACAGATTGTCCATATCTTTCACCTGAACCTTATAGGGGAACAATAAATACTTCAGCAAATTTACCAATAATTTGTAAAAAGCTTGCTGAGTATAAAGAAATGGATGTAGAATATGTCTGCGAGAAAGTATATAAAAATTCATTAGAATTCTTTAAAATAAAGCAAAAATAAGGAGAAAACATCTCCTTATTTTTGGTTTAAAAATTATTATTAATTGTTTTTATAACATTATTGATTATTGCTAATTGTTTATCAGTATAATATACTTCTGTTGCTTCACATACATAATTATCAAGAGAATCTGCAAATAAATAGTCAAGACTTACTTTTAAAGTATTTGAAAGTAAGATTAATTTTGAAAGACTTGGAAGTTTTATTCCACGCTCAATATCTCCTAAAAAATTTTGTGAAACTCCAATTTTTTCAGCCAGTTCAAACTGTGTCATATCAATTTTTATTCTAGATTCTTTAACTTTTTTGCCAAACATTTTTTTATTTATAACTTTATTTTCCACTTTAATCATCCTCACTATATATAATATACACTAAAAAATTAAAAAGGTAAACAAATAATATGTGTTAATAATTACACAATTAGTATGTGAGGAGTTATTTTATTTATTTTTCAAAATTTTCTACATAAATTTCATGTATTTTATCTAAAGCACTTAGTTGTTTATCTGTATAATAGCGTCTTTTAGGTTCTGAAATTTCAAAATGCAAGGATTCTTTTAATAAATAATCAGTACTTGCATTCAGAGTACTTGCTAATGCTACAAAAACATCTAAGCTAGGTGTTTTTATACCTCTTTCTATGTCACTGATATAATTTTTTCCTTTCCCTATTTTTTCTGCAAGTTTTGCTTGAGTTAGTTTAGATTTTTCTCTATATTTTTTCAATTTGCGGCCAAGTGCCTTTTTGTCCATGTTATCAACTCCTTTTTATATTAAATATATACACTATAAAAGTTATAATGTAAACAAATAGAGAGTGTTATATGTAACGCTGTTAGAATTACATTAATTTTGATAAATGTATATATTTCAACAAAAATATAAAATAAAAAATGTCATGCATTTTTTACAAAAATACATGACATTTTTCTAATTATTTAGATTAATAATAATTAAGTGATTGTTTATATGTAATTCACATTCACCTGCAGTTGTATTATATGTTTTATTTAATAATATACTGTCGTCTCCATATATATTTTTTATTTGTAAAGGTATTTCAGAATTATTAGTTATAAGTTTAATTGTATATTCTCCACTTTTTGTAACAGGAATTTTAGCAGTTGCAATATATGTTTTTCCGATCACAAAATCAAAGAATCTTCTTTGCATAAATATGTTATCACTTTCTGTAAGTTCTATATTAATTTTATTTCCTAAATTATGCTCACAAACTAATTTAAAATTGTCTGTTATAACATCACTAAAATATGCATTTATATATAATTCATCATCTTGAATTTTTATACTACTTATTTGAATACTATACTCTTGTAAATTCTTTATTGTTTTACCTTTTATACAAATATTATTTTGACTATCAATATATACTAATTTTTTTATATCATAATCTTTATTTTTGAACATTAATAGCATTATTAGTAGATAATAATTATCGTTAAAGTTATACGTCATTATGACATCATCAGTAACATTACTTAGTATATTTTCGCATAGTCTATAGAATTTGTTTAGTGTGGTTTTAGTTACAAAATTTGGTGTATCCATTCGTTTTACAATGTTATATATAAATATATATTGTAAAAAGATAGGAATATTTTTCCTAATTTTTTTCGAATCACGAAGTAAACCTTTATACACATAATCTAATACATCAACTAGCCAAAATTCAGCATACTCGTTTGTATTTGTTATTGAATTATTAGAATATCTTTTTCTATAATAATAAACTGCATCAGTATGTGAAATTATTCCGAATTTTGAATTTTTTAAAAATAATTTTGTATTAAAGTATAAATCCTCAGCTAACTTTAAATTTGTATTGAATTTATATTCTTTAAATAAGGACTTTTTATAAAATGAAGCCGCAGCAGAAAATATATAGTCCTGAGGTGTAATTTCTAAATCAACAATACGAGATTTATTTCCAAACTTTAAATATCTATGATATAATCCTTGTTGCTTTTCAAAACATTCTATAGGTAAAGTCACAATGTCTATTGTATCTTTATTTTGTTCAAAAAAATCATATACGACTTTAAGAGCATCTTTATGTAATAAATCATCTGAATCTAAGAAATTTAAATATTCGCCTTTTGCATATTTAATTCCAAGATTTCTAGCAGATGAAGCTCCACCATTTGATTTGTAATAATAGTGTATATTATTTGGGTATTTCGATTCAAAGTCTTTACATATTACCTTAGAATTATCAGTTGAACCATCATCAACTAAGAGTAATTCCACATTATCAATAAAACCAATACTTTGATTTATTACTGATTCGATTGATTCTTTTATATACTTTTCAACATTATACACAGAGATTATTATTGAAAATTTATAATTGTTTTTTACATCAATCATAGTAACATCTCCTTACTTAGCTCAATACATTATTATATACGATATATTTGTATTTTAGATAACAGATGTATTTTATCATAAAGAGCTATATAAAACAATCATTTATGTATAAATTTGCGTATATATTCAGAACTTTTATAAAAAAAAGGTCAAATTATTGACATAGTAAGAAATAGATGCTATAATATTAAACGTAATATGAATCGGGGTGTAGCTCAGTTAGTAGAGCGCGTGGTTTGGGACCATGAGGTCGCAGGTGCGAGCCCTGTCACTCCGACCAAAAGAAAAATATTCTTGAAAGGCTTGAAACTACTATGTTTCAGGTCTTTTTTTATATATAAATTTTATTGCTTTTTTAACTGTATTTGAGAGCGTCCGAAAAAGGCTGTAATATGCTATTTTGCTCTGTTAGCCTTTGTTAGCCTTTCTCAGCCTTTTTCACAACTGCTTACATTTAACTCTCCAAAATTTTCCCTTTTAAGTTTTGGAGAGTTAAAAATAACTCTCCAAATATACAGAGAAAAATACTGCATAAATTCAAATATTATTAAGGTTATCATTTGGAGAGTTCCAATTTACTCTCCATTTATTTAATACAATTTATTAAAAAACAATATCTTCATAATCATTTATCATATATTCTTCGTAACATACACCAGTTTCGACAAGTGCTTTGTCAACTTCTTCCTGTGTCAACTGGAGTCCAACTTTTTCTCGTAAAAAAGCATCTAATTCTTTTTTTGAAACAGGTAATTCTAGCCATTCTCCTACAAGTTCGCCTTCGTTG
>OLPW01002142.1_pt1 | contig 18175 bp, 12 predicted proteins | sample 1672161 | NCBI WGS metagenome assembly OLPW01 (sample SAMEA3136654, study PRJEB25190) | human gut metagenome
GATTGCCAAAAGTATGGTCCCCCGGTGTCCTCATTCCGTTTCGGCCCCTGGGACGGCCGTTCCCTCACATTCCGATGAAGCGATCGAAGTATTGGCGGAACCGTTCGACGACTCGGCTCTTCATCAGCTCGTACGCGTTGCTCGGCGCGAAGCGTGACACAGGGGGCAGCATCGACACTATTCTGGTGCCGTCCGTGTCGACATAGCCTTCCTTGAAACAGTCGATGATGAACTGCTCGGCCAGTCCCGTCTTCAGGCGCTCCTCGCTGACGATGCGCTCGAACTCCTCCTGCTTTTTGCGGATAATGTATTCCTTCCAGTCGCGCTGCACGTCCGCGCCTGAGGACAGGGACTCGACGAACGAGTCGATGAGGTCTTTCTTGCTGCGCAGGTCTGGCGAAGACATGATGGTGCGGTCGATATCGGCGAGGATCGCCTTGTCCTCCATATGCCCGTCATGGTATTTGGCTACGAGTTCGAGGATGTAGTCGATGTTCACTTCGATCTGTTTGACCAGTTCGGCTTCGAAGACGACGTCATCGTTGATGATTTCCTTGTCGGCTTCCTCATGCGAACGCCGCTGTTGGTAGAGATCGATGTACAGGCTCTGGTAGTCCTGCAGGTCGCGCAGACTCAGCACATCATCATTGGAGAAATCGTCGAAGGCCTGCAGGATGTTGCGTAGCCGCAGGATCGAGCCGAACAGGGTGAGGAAATCCTTCTGCGCCTGTTCTCCGACGATTTCCTCGCCCAGAGGGAACCGCTTGAGCAGTTGCGAGACCTTCTCGTTGTATGCAGCAAGATATTCCACATATGGCTTAAGCACCACCGTGCCCTTGGCGTCCTTGTCTCCGAACAGCGCCAGGGCGTCATCCACCTCCTGCCGCAGATCACGGAAGCAGACGATGTTGCCGAAGGTCTTCACCGAGTTCAGGATGCGGTTGGTGCGGCTGAACGCCTGCATCAGGCCATGCTGCTTCAGGTTCTTGTCCACCCACAGGGTGTTGAGCGTCGTGGCGTCGAAGCCGGTGAGCAGCATGTTCACCACGATGGCCATGTCCAGATCGCGGTTCTTGAGCCTGAGGCACAGATCCTTGTAGTAGTTCTCGAACTGGTCGGAGGCCGTGCTGAAGCTGCTGCCGAACGTTCGGTTGTAATCGCAGATCGCGGTGTCGAGGAAATCCCGTGATGACTGGTCAAGGCCAGCGGTCTCGAAGTCCTCGTCATCAATGAAGCCCTGCTCGCCGGGGTCGGCCTCGTTCGGCGCGAAACTGTAGATCAAGGCGATTTTCAACGGTTCCCCACCGCGCTCGGCCTGCTGGCGCTGGAACTCGGCGTAATACTGCTTTGCCATGCCGATGGAATCAGCCGCGAACAGCGAATTGAAGCCGCGGACGCGCCGGTCCTTGAGCATGTAGCTGGATTGCCGCTTGGTTTTCTGGTCGAAATGGTCGAGCACATACGACGTGACCGCGCTCACGCGCCGCGGGTCGCTCAGCGCCTTGGCCGCGTCGATGCCGTACACCTGTTCGTCCCTGACGCCTTCCTTACGGCGCACCGTGTCCACGTAGCCGATACGGAACGGCAGCACGTTGCCGTCCTTGATCGCGTCCACCACCGTGTATGAGTGCAGGCAGCCGCCGAACGCCTGTCCGGTGGTGCGCAGGTCGGGGGAGCCACCGGTTTTCGCGTTCACGGCGAAGATGGGAGTACCGGTGAACCCGAACAGATGATAGTTCTTGAAATGCTTGGTGATGGCAGTATGCATTTCTCCGAACTGGCTGCGATGACATTCGTCGAAAATCAGCACCACATGCTGCGCGTAGACATCGTGCTTGGGATTGCCGCGGATAAATGAGGAAAGCTTCTGAATCGTGGTGACGATGATCTTCGCGTCGGGGCTGGCAAGCTGGTCGGCAAGCACCTTGGTGCTCTTGTTGGAGTTGACCGCGCCCTTTTTGAAGCGTTCGTATTCCTTGATGGTCTGGTAGTCGAGGTCCTTGCGGTCCACGACGAATAGCACCTTGTCGACGCCGTCCATGTTGCTGGCAAGCTGCGCCGTTTTGAAGCTAGTCAGCGTCTTGCCGCTGCCTGTGGTATGCCACACGTATCCGCCCGCCTCGGGCGTGCCGAGTTTCTTCGGATCGTATTCGCTGATGAGAATGCGGTTGAGGATGCGTTCGGTGGCCGCGATCTGGTATGGGCGCATCACCAGCAGGTCATGCTCGGCGGTGAACACGCAATATCGCGTCAGGATATTGAGCAGTGTATGCCGAGCGAGAAAAGTCCTGGCGAAACCCGTCAGGTCGGCGATGACATAGTTGCGCCCGTCGGCCCACCAGCTGGTGAATTCGAAACTGTCGGAGCTCTTCTGCGAACGGCCGGCTGCGGGACGGCCTTCCATTTCATGGATGTGCTTGAAGCGCGTGGTGTTGCTGTAGTACTTGGTGTGCGTGCCGTTCGAGATAATGAAGATCTGGGCGTACTCATAGAGTCCCGATCCGCCCCAGAAGCTGTCACGCTGGTAACGGTTAATCTGGTTGAACGCCTCCTTGATCGCCACGCCCCGCCGCTTCAATTCGATTTGCACCAACGGCAGGCCGTTGACCAAAATCGTCACATCATACCGGGTCGGATGGCTGCCGCCCTCCTCCTCGAACTGGTGAAGCACCTGGAGGCGGTTGCTGTGAACATGTACCTTGTCGATGAGACGAATGTTCTTCGTCGTGCCATCGTCACGGTTCAGGATCTGGATGTTGTCTTCCTGGATCAGCCGGGTCTTGTCCTCGATGCCCGCCGTCGAAGAGGCGATGATCTCGTGGAAGAAATGCGACCACTCATTGTCGGTGAACCGGACATCGTTCAGCTTCTCAAGCTGGGTGCGCAGGTTTGCGATAAGCTCGGACTCCGTATGCGCGGAAAGTCGTTCATAGCCCTGGGATTCGAGGATTCGCAGCAGCTCCTCCTCCAGATCCGCTTCGCTTTGGTACGCGGTCTCACGGCCGTGGCTAGGCTCGTATTCGGCCACCACGGTGCTTTCCGCGCCCTCGGCCACGAGCTTGTACGACTTGCCGCCATCCGGCAGATCCATATCCGACCGCTCCGTCATCAGGGGCTCCTTCTTCATCCGTATTTATCCGCCATCCTACTCAAAGGAATTCGGATTCCGCAGCGCATATGGGATTCCTGGATCCTGCGGCTTATTCCCAATGCAGGGCCGTCCTGATTCCAGAGGCGTATGTCTCATTCGAGTCGAGGAAGCGACGAATCACCATGGCGTAGCCATCGTCGCCCTCGATATTCCGCACAAGATATATGAGCGCAAGCAGCGACGATGCCACGGATTTCTCGCCGTATTCGAAATCAGCGAACGCGGTTTTCATGTCACGCGTCATAGGCGATGGAATGACCATCTCCCGATGCCACAGCCTGGCATGATGCGAGCACAGATTACGCAGATAAACCATGGCATGCACGACCTCCGAGGAAGTCCGCAGATTGGTGTGCAATCCGACCGATCTGTACAATTCCCTGAGCGCCCTGGCATCCGCGTGCAGGGAAAGCATCCGGGAAAGCGTATCGAACGGGAACGTCTCAACGGCCGCCCACACGGGCACCGGTCCGCCTTTGCGCCGGTAATGCCGCATGCACACCTCATTGGACATTCCCATCCATTTGCTCATGTTACGCAGCAGATTGTCACGCAACAGTTCGCCGCGTTTGCTGCGCACGCTCTGATAGGATTCGGGATCCATATACGTGTAGGCATTGCCGTCTGATGCCAGCAGGTATGCGAACCTTGAGCGCAGGGTGAGCTCCACTTTCGCGGTGCCCTTGAGGATGATGTTGCGCAGTTCCTCGTCCATCATGTAGGGAATGAGGAAGTCAACGTCCCGGGTGCCGGGCCTGTACCTGTTGTCGCCAGCCGCTGGGTTGACTTGGAATGAACGGAAATAGCCCGAGAGACGATAGTAATTGCAGTCAAAGAGTACCTGCCGTAGTTTCGCCTCATCCGTGATCGCCAAACCGCGATCCGACATCAGCGCAATCATCTGGTCGATGGTCTTCGCAGGCTTGGATTCCGCCCCAGTATGAGAAGAGCCCCCTGGTTTGAGCACTGTGAGTAGGCTTAGGGAGCTGCTGTTATCTGCCATGCTAGTCGTGTCCTCACGTTTTGAAAAGTCTGCGGCGCGTCTCAACCATGCTATGCATCCCCATAGTCCGGCAGCTGACCATACACCACTCAACTGTCTCTATGATGGAACGTCACACGGCAAGTTCGTCGAATGACAGCAGACGGTCCCGGTAATATTCGTACTGCTTGCGCCGGGCCTCGATTTCTGCGGGCAAACCGGAGCTGAGGTCATTGGTGAGCTTGTCGAAGCGGTCAAGAATGGAGACGACGTGCTGCTGTTCTTCGAGTGGCGGCACTGGGATAGCCACGTTATTGGCAAGCATCTTGGAGTTAATATGGGGCACACCGCTACCGCGTTTCATTGAATGCAGTTTTGCCTGTTGTTTCTTCAACACATGGAAAAGAAATCTCATGTCAATCCCAGGCGTTGCATCTAGTACAAAACCGTCAGAGACAAATATCGGTTCATTCCAATAACTTGCAAACCCAGCATTTGCCCCACTGCGCGAGATCACTATGCCTTCGCCATCATGATTAGACTCCGAGTGCCAATAGGCAGGCTCCACACCCCCCCAGTATGACTGGTATATTCCCTGGAATAACCTGTTTTTTCGTAATATACGTGCCTTTGTTGATAAAAGCCGCTTCTCCGAGTTTTAGCCATTGGACTCTCTCTCTATCGAATGTGAGGAGTTCGTTGCGGTAATAGGCATACTGCTTCCTCCGCGCCTCCAGCTCCGCCTCCAGCGAGCTAAACGAATCCAAAATCCGAACGATCTCCTCCTGTACCGGCAATGGGGGAACGGGAACGACAATTTTTGCCAAGTCATCCTTCTTGATTTCCATTACCTTGGTTCCATGCACATATGCGCGCTTACGCTGAAAGAAATCCAGCGTTTGGAAATAGTAAGAAAGATACTTCGCATTCTGATGATGTCTAACAACAATTGAATGGCCGCCAGTCACAATGTCCGATCCACCCAGCCAGGCAACTGCTTTACATACATCCTCAAGATTTTCGCTAGTGGCTGTCACAATCAAATCATTTGGATGGACTTTGAGGAGTTTGTCTGCGAGCTTCTTCTACGAACGAAATGGTCTGAGACGTAAAAGTATCGTATCGCGTATAAATCTGACCATAATGGATGCATCCAATGCCTTTGTCCGTAAAATCCTTCTTTTGCAGGCCATTCCCCCGGTATAACTTCGCAATAGCACCCAGAGGCTTGCGTTCAACCCCGTCCGGGCAATATTCCGCAATTAAATCATCAATCTTGCTCATTGCTAGTTCCCTCAATTCCTGAATATGCATTTAGATAATCTGACCGCTCACAAAACACTAGATTCCAGTTGCCATCATTAAAAGCAACCTCATTGAAATCCTTGAGCTGTCTATAGCTGACCGATCTTTTTTCAAAGGTGTGTTGACCATCATCCGTTAAGATGACTGCGACCTGCGAACTTAACGGATAGTACAAAGTTGTCAAGTTACCAGTTATGACTGTGCGGATCGGTTTATCTATGCCAATAAACGGATGCCCCAATGAGGTCGTTAATACGAGCATGCTGCAATCTCGTAGATATTCCACGGCTTCATGCAACGAGGAAGCACGAACAAAATCCTCATCCTTACTGATTTCTGGAAATATTTGCATCCACAGGGAAATCTGCTCAGCTATCGCTTTAGGATCAAATGCCAGCGTCTCGTCAAATTCTTCTCCTGATTGTGTTTCGCGGTAAAGTTCTTTCAATTTCTCGCTTGAGCCCATATTCAGCTCACGCATTGTTTCAAACACGTCTCCTGCGCGATTCGTCGCATATCTCACCGATTCCGGGCTGCGAGAAACAATATGGGGAATAAAAACTGAAACGAAGCTCGCCAATCGATTGAGATCTTTATCTTCAAGACGATCACTTGGTCTCAAGCTTAATACGGTATGCAAGAACCAGTCAAGCTCCCCGCTGAGATTGTCTTCCCTTAACGACAACGTTTTTTCAATGTAATTAGGAAAGTAATAATCTCCGCTTTCTCCTGATGAGCAGGCCGTCTCATACAAGCGTTTCTGCACGCCTACGTTTTCCACACGGGCGTGTCTTACCACTCGATTCTTTTCTGCTCGCGTGACGTATGAAATCTTTTCTTTATCATCCACAAAATGGCGCAGAAAAAACCGTGGCAGATAGTGCTCCCTCTTGGTTTCGATTTTTCCGATTGTGGGTATCATCTGTCGGTCGCTCACATCAGTTTTCCAAATCCGCGACGATGGCGTCGATCTGAGCACGAAGTTCGTTCTCTCGTGCCACAATGTCGGAGATCTGCCGGTTGAGTGCGGCGATGTCGATCTTCTCTCGCGTGTCTTCGGGCTGCACGTAGCCGCTGACCGACAACACGTAATCGTTCTTGCGGATGTCCTCAAGAGAGGCAACGGCGGAGAAATGCTCAACCGGTTCGCGTTTCACATAAGCATCCATGATGGCGGCGATGTCGTCGGGTGAAAGCTGGTTTTGGTTACCGACGTGTACAAACCGTTCCGACGCATCGATGAACAGCACGCTGTCGTCGGTCTTCGATTTCCTGAGCACAATGATGCAGGTGGCGATGGAAGTGCCGAAGAACAGGTTCGGCGGCAGCTGGATCACCGCGTCGATGAAGTTGCCCTCCAGCAGATATTTGCGGATCTTCTGCTCCTTACCGCCGCGGTAGAGCACACCGGGAAACTCGACGATGGCCGCGGTACCGTCAGCCGCCAGCCAGGAGAGCATGTGCATGGTGAACGCCAGATCGGCCTTCGACTTCGGCGCAAGCACACCAGCCGGGGCAAATCGCGGATCGTTGATCAGTGTGGGGTTGTCATCGCCCTCCCACTTGGTGGAGTAGGGAGGGTTGGACACGATCACCTCGAACGGTTCGTCATCCCAGTGCTGTGGATTGATCAGCGTGTCACCGTAGGCAATGTTGAAATGGTCGTAGTTCACATCGTGCAGGAACATGTTGATGCGGCACAGGTTGTACGTGGTCAGGTTCTTCTCCTGGCCGAAAAACCCTTGCCGGACTTTATCCTTGCCCAGCACCTTGATAGATTGCAGCAGCAGGGAACCAGAACCGCACGCCGGGTCGTAGACCTTGTTCACTTCGCTCTTGCCATGGGTGGCGATCCGGGTCAGCAGCTCGCTGACCTCCTGCGGCGTGAAGAACTCGCCACCGGACTTGCCGGCGTTCGCCGCGTACATGGTCATCAGATACTCATACGCATCACCGAACGCATCAATTGTGTTGTCTGCGAAGCTCTCCGTGCCCAGGTCCAGATCGCCGATGGCGTTGAGCACCTTCACCAGCTTGGCGTTGCGATCCACCACGGTGTCGCCGAGCTTGCGGCTGTTCAGGTCCAAATCGTCGAATAGGCCGCGCAGACTGGATTCCGAACGCGAGCCGATGGCTGAGCCCTCGATGTTCTTGAACACCCGCTGCAGCGTCTCGTTCAGGTTCTCGTCCGCATCGGCACATCTGCGCACGTTGGCGAACAAGTCGGACGGGAGGATGAAATAGCCCTTCTCCTCCACCATCGACTTACGCACCTGCTCGGCCGTGGCATCGTCCAGCTTGGCGTAGTCGAAATCCACATCGCCGGCCTGGTGCTCGTACTCGTTCAGGTATGAGGTGATGTCCTCGGAGATGAACCGGTAAAACAGGAACCCCAACACATACTGTTTGAAATCCCAGCCGTCCACTGAGCCGCGCAGCACATTGGCGATACTCCAAATCGTTTTGTGCAACTCCGCGCGCTGCGCTCCGCTATTCATCATGCCATGCCTTCTTCAAAACCGTAGATATAGCCTTCAACAATACCAAGTACGCAGATTCACACACCAGTAGAAGTAGACGACACCCACACTGTGCGTCATGCTGGGGGTCATGGCTTTCCCATGTTCCAGTTTCGATAGCCGGGGCTTAATCGTCGGTCAGAATTGGTCTATTCCCAAAAACCTACCAACCTACCTTGGATTCCCGCAGGTAGGTCGGTAGGTCGCAGAAACCCTTACGGCAGTAGTGAGTAGGCGGGTAGGTCGGTAGGTCGCTCACGCAAGCGAATACCAGTGGCCGCCCTTCATGCCCTTCCTGTGTTTGATCTTTCCTGAAGCCATCAGGTTCTCCAGAGCGGCATCCAGACTGGCTTTCTGTCTTTTGGACAGGGAACGGGTCAATTCCCCTTTGGACACAGATGGCTTCGGCGAGTTGGACAGTACCTCCATGATGCGCTCCTCGGTGGCGAGCTGGGAACGCATATCGACCTGTTCGCGGACCAGCTCGTCCTCCTCCTTATAGTCCGCGCGTCGTTTGAGGTTCTCATTCCTATACTCTTGCAGGTTCTCCTCGTAGCATCGACGCGAGTAACGCATCATCATGCCCGCGAGTTCCCAGTCCTCCTGCATGATTTCGGATGACAGCGAGTCTTCAAGCAAGCGGAAGGCCGCCGACAGTTTGGCACGCAGGAACATGCCGTGGGCCCGGCGCGGATCGCCGCCATGCTCCCTGTTGACCCGTATTTTGTCGGCTCTCATTTCGACTATCGCTATCGGCGGCAGACGCATGACGCGCTTCTCCAGATGACTGGAATCCGGTGTGGAGTCATTGGCCTTTGCATAACTGCCGCACTCGTAGAGCCGATTCATCTGCTCCGGAGCCAACGTCAAGGCCGTACAACGTATGCTGGGCCATAAGAATGCGGCCATGACGCTGGATACCTATGCGGACCTATTCGACACCGATCTTGATGACGTGGCAACATCTATCAGCAGCAAGATCACTGCAGCAGAGATATTGGACACGGGAAAATTTTGAGTCTGAACCACTCTCCGAATCCTCTTTTACACACCTCGTGACAACACGATGACAACAATTCGATAAAAATCGTGTGATTGGGCAAGTGCCTACAAAATTGAAAATCGTTGGAATGATTGGGGTCTAAAGCCTCATCGTTGAGACGCTTGGAGCGGATGACGGGAGTCGAACCCGCCTCTAAAGCTTGGGAAGCTTTCGTTCTACCGATGAACTACATCCGCAAGGCTGTGCCTTTTGGGCACGAAACTTCAGTTTAGCACGCAACGGATGCGTATGCGGACACAGACCGACATGCGATACCAATTTTCCGCAATATCACGGAAACTCAGCCACGCGGCCGCTGCGAATAGTCACGAGAATATCCGCCAGCCGAGCCGCCCGAATCATGCCCGGACCCATACTGCGTTCCAAATTGCGGACCACCGGCACCAGCCATCGCAGAACGTCCGCCTTGCCGAATATCCGCCGCCGCAACGCCGCTTGTGGCATAACCACCGGCCAAATATCCGGACTGCACGCCCTGCTGACGCATCTCCTGCCCCATCTGCATCAGCCGCGCGATGCGATCCGAGGTCGGCGGGTGCGTAGAAAACAGCTTGGAGAAACCTTCCGCAGAAAACGGATTCGCAATCATCATCGCAGCAACCGACTGCGTACCAGCAGTCTTCTGCATCGGCATCGTCTCAGCGCCGTTCGAAATCTTATTCAATGCGGACGCGAGCGCCTCCGGATCTTCCGTAAGCATGGAACCATCTTCGTCAGCATCATATTCGCGCGTGCGGGAAATCGCCATCTGAATAAGCGAAGCGGCAATTGGCGCAAGAATCGTGCTCAACAACACGCCCAGCAATCCAAGACCATTAGAAGACGAGTCATTACGATCGTCGCGCGAATTGCCGCCACCGAAATACATGAGCGAATATCCGAGATACGAGATGACGGTGGCCATGGCGGACGCAATCGCGGATGTCAGGATGTCGCGGTTATAGACGTGCATGAGCTCATGACCGAGCACGCCGCGAATCTCGCGTTCGTTCAGCATCTGCAGAATACCCTGCGTGCAGCAGACCGCCGCATGACGTTCATTGCGTCCCGTTGCGAACGCATTGGGGCTCATGGTTGGGGCGATATAAATACGCGGCATCGGCTTGCCCGCCTTCGCCGACAGTTCGCGCACAATTTTGTACAGTACCGGCGCTTCCTGCTCGCTGACTTCCTGCGCATGCATGGATGCAATCGCAAGTTTGTCGGAAAACCAGTAGGATGCGAACGTTGAGCCAAGTCCGATGAGAATGTAGATACCAAGCGTACGCTGGCCGCCACCGGTCGCCCACCAAATGAGCATGATGACGCCCCACATCAACGCGAATAACAGCGTTGTCTTCAAGCCATTGCAATGGCCATGCACCCGCAATTTGCCGTTCATGGTCACTAGCGTAGAAACGGAGTCTGAGTTTTTGCTGGATATGCGCTGGAGACTGGGTTGCGGAAAAGACTAGGTTGCGGAAGTTCGCATGCTCAGCTTCTCCCCAGATGTCCGATTCCAGAGAAACGGACATCCAATGCATGCCAAGAGGCCTTTGGGTGACCGAATCGGGAGAATCGGACAAGTAGCAAGTCCTTCGTCCACATTACATGTCCAATTCACCAGAAACAGACATACAGAACATGTTTCGGACACTCCAGATGTCCGATTCACCAGACACAGACAAGCACAGGATAAAAAATGCGTCTTGGGTGACCGATTCTCCAGAATCGGACATCCAAGACGCATGAAAGAAACCTGGGACCTATCAGATCAGATCCCAAACACCCACCTTAAGCGTGAGCCAGGGCGCGCATCTGCTCCGGATCGATGACCTTCTTGTGCTCACGGCCTTCCTTCGCACCCTCGGCACGTTCGAACGCATCGATCTTCTTCCAGCCAGCGAAGTCGATCGGCTTGACACCGCGCGATTCCAGCAGCCGGTCGATGGACTCCGGATCACGATCGGCAGCCACACGACCGCCTTCAGCAGCCTTCGACAAATCCTCCAGCATATTGGTCACGATCAGCAGTGCGTCGGACTTGGTGGAGCCGATCAGGCCAACCGGACCACGCTTCGCCCAACCGGTCGCATACAGACGCTCGCGCACTTCATCCGTGGCTTCAGCGGCCGTAGTGATACGACCGTCACCGTTCGCGTTCGCCAAGTGCGCATGACGCTCGTCGTACGCAATGCCCGGCGCGGTGGCCGGTTTGTAGCCGATCGCATGGTACACAGCCTGCACCGGATACTCTTCGAATTCGCCGGTACGGCTCATCTTGCCGTCCGCCGATGTCTCGGTCTTTTCCACACGGATGCCAACGACCTTGCCGTCCTCACCCAACACTTCGACCGGAGCGGAATTGAAGTGCACGTAATATTTGCGGTCAGCCGGATTACCCTCATAATCCACGTCACCGTCATCTTCCATGTCTTCCGCCATCTCACGAATCGTGAACAGCTCTTCGACCATCTGACGAGTCAGCTTGTCTTTGCCGGCCTCTTCAATCGTGTCTTCATCCAAATCGAAATCGTCTTCGTTGATGATCAGCTGCACTCCCGGCAGCTTCTCCATCTCACGCAATTCCTGCACGGAGAACTTGGCCTGCGCCACACCGCGACGGATGAACAAGTGAAGCACACGCGCCTTGTTGGACTTGATGCCCTCATATACGTTGTCCGGAATGTCGGTGCGCTCCTTCAGATCATCGGCATTGCGCATGAGCTCGCGAGCCACGTCCATGGCCACGTTGCCGCCGCCGATCACGGCGACTTCCTCAGCTTCAAGCGGCCATTCGCGGGCGCCGGTCGGATAACCGTCGTACCATTCCACGAACTTGGCTGCGCCGTATACGCCGTCCAGATCGGCGCCCGGCAGTCCGAGCGGCTTGTCTTCGACTGCACCGGTGGCGAACAGCACGGCATCGTAACGTTCGAGCAGTTCGTCGAGCGTCACGTCCTTGCCGAATTCCACGTCGCAGTACAGGTGGATGTCCGGATTGTCGAGCGTCTTTTCGAGTGCCGACGCGATGAATTTGATGGACGGATGATCGGGGGCCACGCCGTAGCGCACCAGACCGAACGGCACCGGCAGCTTTTCGAACAGGTCGATTCGGGCGGCAGTGCCGAGGCCGAGCTCCTCGCCGAGCTTCTTCAACTGGCGCAGGAAAATGTCAGAGGAGTAGACGCCTGCAGGGCCGGCGCCGATTACAGCAATACGAAGTTCATGAGTTTCAGTCACGCGCTCTAGCCTAATGCATTCCCTGCATTTGCAACAGGGGCGCTCATGTACTTTCTTACGACTTCTTCGCCTTGTGTGCACTGGCGTTGGTGTTTGCACTGAATCCAGATGAATCCAACGTATGGCTGCATTAATCGTACGCGATGAGCGCGGCAGATGCACGTACAATCGCAAGTAGTCGCAAAAGCGCGGGATGCAGGAATCCGGAGTATCGAATTCACTCATCCCGCAATCGCAAGCAAGTACTTATTAAGTACCAGGCAATCGTAAGAAGGTGGCAATGCGCATTCACATCACATATACCGGCGGCACTATCGGCATGATTGACTCGCCGAACGGCCTGATTCCGGGCGCCGACACTCGCGGATGGCTGTTCCGTCTGCTGGAGGACGCGCACATGGACGCGAGCCTGTTCACGTTCACCGAACTTGATCCTCTTATCGACTCGTCGAATGCGACTCCCGACAATTGGCAGACGATGGTCGACGATTTGCGTGCGCACCGCGATGATGCCGACGCGTTCGTGGTGTTGCATGGCACCGATACGATGAGCTATTCGAGCGCCGCGCTTGCGTATGCGTTGACTGATTTTGGCAAGCCGGTGATTTTCACGGGTTCACAGCATCCGCTTGGCAAGATCGAGTCGGACGCCACTGCGAATGTCACGGGCGCGCTGAATGCCGCGATGAGCGGACGATTCCACGGTGTGGGACTGTTTTTTGGACATCACCTGTTTGCGGGCAATCGTGTGAGCAAGTCGTCGAGCTGGGCATTTGAAGGTTTTTCGGCGCCTTCCGTCGGCCCGCTGGCACGCACTGGCACGCCATGGCATTGGTATGCGGGCGATTCCGCTGCGGTTGGCTGCGGTTGGACGTCGCCTCAGCCTTACTCTCGCCATGATGTTGCGGTGATCGATATGGCACCCGGCATTTCCGCGGCACGGTTGGAAGCGATGCTTACGCCGCGGCCGGAAGCGGTTTTGTTGCGTGCGTACGGCGTCGGCAATGTGCCAAGCGACGAGCCTGGACTGACTGACGTGATTGCCGACGTGCTGCATGATGGCGTTCCCGTTGTGATTGCATCGCAGTGCCAGCAGGCGGAAGTACTGCTCGGCCATTACGAGACGGGTGATGCGATCGCACGCGCCGGCGCAATTGGATCTGGCGATATGACGCTGGAAGCCACGTATGCGAAAATCATGTTCCTGCTGTCTCAAGGCGTGACCGGAGCCGACTTCGGCAAGTGGATGCACACATCGATCGCTGGAGAAATCTCCCCGAGCTCGCTGTAAACAATCCCAAAACTTCCGAATCTGCCTTATACATGCCTTATGTATGGCAGATTCCGAAGTTCGTCCGGAGCTATCTGCGTTATGTATGGCAGAGCTGTTTTGAGAAACCGGACTTAGAGGGTGTATTCTCGCCCCCTAAGTCAGGTTTTCTCATATGGACCTGCCAGATATAAGCGAAATACTTGCTGACAGACCTCCAAATCTGCCATATATAGGCGAGATACGGGGTTTCGAGGCGCAATCAGGCTGATTCGCCACGGTCGAAAAGCACGGTGAGCGCCCACAGAATGCTGACAACATCAATCGCTTCCTGCATGAACGCGCCGACAACCACGGGAATCAGATTGAACGCGGCCGCGATCATGCCGATAATCGCAAGGCCGAGGCCGATCAGCACCGCCTGCAACATCACCTTTTTCGTGCGGCGCGCGATGGCGATGGCCCGCGGAACGGACGCAATGTCGTCATTCATGATGACCACTTGCGCAGATTCGGAAGCCGCGGTGGACGTGCCGTCGGTCATGGCCATGCCGATATCGGCAACCGCAAGTACGGGGGCGTCGTTGACGCCGTCACCGACCATCATGGTGATTTGACGATTCTTGGATTCGCCGGTTACGCGTTGCTTGATGCGATTCCACAACGACAGCTTCTGGTGCTTGGATTCAGTGGCGCTCTTGACGGCGGCAACCTTGTCTTCAGGGAACAGTTCGGACTGCACGTCGTCGATACCGACTTCGTTTGCGATGATGCGGGCGGACGCAGCCTTGTCGCCGGTAAGCATGGACAGTTCCTTGACACCCAACTCGTGCAGGCGAGCCAAAGAACGCTTCGCATTCTCGCGAGGCACGTCACGAAGTACGATGCGGGCGGCAAGACGGCCGTCAATCGCCACGTATGCAGCCATTTCGTCAGGAGCGAGCGGGGCAAACAGCGAGTTTGCGGTTTCAGGCTTGCGAGCGGCGGATTGGGTTGCGACGGACGCGGAAGTAGAGGGCGCGGCTGCAGGCTGCGCATCGTCAGGCACCCCGTTCCTCACTCCCATAGTGTCCGATTCTGGAGAATCGGACAAGTAAACACACGTTTTAGCCCTCTGGATGTCCGTTTCTGGTGAATCGGACATCCGCAGCGCATTCTGAGTCTCCCGTTTGTCCGATTCGGCAGAATCGGACACGTAATACGTCGCATCCGGCATATGCAGCACCGGCATGAATCCGGATTCGTCAGCCGTCACGTATGCGAACCGCCCCACGCGCACCTGATGCCCGTTCACTTCGCCGGATATACCCTTGCCGGACTCCTCTACAATGTTCTTCACCACCGGATAGTCGCGCCCGTGCCCCGGCAAATCGCGCTCGACGCACAGCCTCTGCCCCGCCGCATACCGCGCATACAAATCATCCATAGCCTTGCGTCCGGCCGCCGCGATGCCTTTCGACAGAATGTGCACCGAATAGCCTTCCACCACGCTGGCCATCATGAGAATATGGTCCTCATTGAACGGCGAACTCGTCTCAAACGGCTTCTCTACACGTACGACCTGCGGCTGCTTGACGGTGAGCGTGCCGGTTTTGTCGAAGAAAATATGCGATACGCGACCTAGATTTTCCAGCACATCCTGCGCTTTGATCAGGATTCCCGCTTTGGCAAGTCGCCCGGTTCCAGCCACATATGCGACCGGCGCGGCAATCAACAGCGGACACGGCGTAGCAAGCACCAATACTTGCGCAAATCGCAGCGGCAATCCGGAAATCGCCCATGCAATCCCAGCAATCGCAAGCGAAAGCACGGTAAACGGCACTGCAAGCATATCCGCGGTCTTCACGACAGCGGGGCGCGACTCTTGCGCCGACGAGACCAGCTCCAGGATCTTCTGGTATTGCGAATCGTGCGCAAGTTGCGTGGCGCGCATGGTCAATGTTGTGGAGCCATTGACCGCACCGGACATCACGCGAGCGCCCGCATATACTTCGCGGGGAACGGGCTCGCCGTTGATGTTGCTTAGGTCCAACGTGGCCACGCCCGACAGCAGCTCACCGTCGACCGGCACCGTTTCGCCGGGCAACACCAGGATCACGTCGCCGAGCTGTACCTGATCAACGGGGACCGTTTCGAAACGCTCTCCAGCCGCATCATACGTTTGCGAAGCACCTTTTGTGTCCGTTTCTGGAGATTCAGACGCAAAAGCACGCTTTTCACCGTCTTGGTTGTCCGTTTCTCCAGAATCGGACACTCTGACAGTACGAAATCCGTCGGCGGTCACGTCGGCCGTATGCTCGCTGCCCGACGCGTGCACATGCCCCCGCATACCGGGCAGCACGACCACGTGCGCGGTTCGCGGTGCCGCGTCGATCAGCGCGGTCAGGTTGCTTTCGGCCTTTGACTGCGCAAATTCCTCGATCGCCTCGCCTGACGAGATCATCAGCACCACGGCCCATGCGGCCCAATATTCCTGCACTGCGACCGTCGACGCAATCGCGACGACCGCCAGCAGATCGACGCCAACATGCCCGTGCCGCAGATCGTCGATCATGCCGCGTACCGTCACCACAATCGTGTACGCAACCAACGCGATCACAATCCACTGCCCAACGCCCGGATTGAACGCACTCAACCCGTCAACGCCGACTTGCGAAATCCACGAATCCCACGCAGCCTCGCCCCACGGCTTCCACTCCCCCAGCAATGCCAACGGAATCGCGGACAGAATGGTAATCGGCAGTAACGGAACCTGTTTGCACAGTCGCCAGCAAATATCGATGATTCTACGCATGAGAATCTCCTTACGCTCGTATCGGACGCCTTGTTAACCCATCGGCGCCTCGCCCGCGCGAGCCATCGATACACGGCGTAAAAAGATATTTTCAGCATAGCAAATATTTGCGATTTTTGTGCCGCAATACAGCAATAAGGGCTGTGCGATTGCTCACACAGCCCTTATTGCATTCTTCTTTTGGCTTGCTTTTTGTTGATTTTCGCGGTTTTCGTTGTACTTGCGATTTCGTGGTGCCAGCCGCGTCTTCGCCGTCAGCCTATCGGGTGGCTTCCGTCCGTTCGCATGTCGCGAAACGTTTTAGCCAGCCCAACAGTCTTGACTTGCGCACCGCAACAACTTGCGTCCGTCAATTCACGCACCGCATCAACATCTCGCTTTACCACAGGCCGAACGGGTCGAACAGGCCGCCACCGTCACCGTAGCCGTTGCCGTCGCTCTGTCCATTTCCGTTGCCATTGCCGTCATTACCGTAACCGTTGCCATTGCCGTTCTGGCTCTGGCCATCATTGCCGTTGTTCCGCTGGTTCTGGCTGTTGGCGGAGTTCGTTTGGGATTCCTCCTGGTCGAGTGTCACGTCAAGCTCCATGGTGTTGCCGTCGCGCACGACCGTCAATGTCACCTTGTCATTCATGGCGGAGGCGCGCACGTAGCCGAGCAGCGAATAGTTGTTGTTCACCGCCTTGCCGTTGAACGCCACGATGGAGTCGCCGGCCTTCACTCCGGCCTTGGCCGCCGGGCTGTTGTCGACCACGGACTGCACCTGCGTGCAACCGCGGGTCACGCCGTCCGCCTCAACCGTGGAGCTCTTGATGGTGACGCCGAGCGCCACATGCTGCACGGTGCCGTTGTCGATGATCTCGTTAGCCACACGCTTTACCAGGTTCGACGGAATGGCGAAGCCGATGCCGATGGATCCGGCGGTGCCGGAAGACGTTGTGGTGGATGCGATGGATGAGTTGATGCCAATCACCTGGCCGGCCGCATTGAAGGTCGGACCGCCGGAATTACCTGGGTTGACGGCCGCGTCAATCTGCACGGCGTTGGTGACGATGTCGTTGTTGTTGTCATCGGACACGGTCACCGGGCGGTTGAGCGCGGAAACGATGCCGACGGTTGCGGTGTCATCGTAGCCGAGCGGATTGCCGATGGCCATCACGGATTCACCCACGGCAAGATTGTCGGAATCGGCAAATTCCGCGGCTTTCAGATTGCTCGGCGGATTGTCGAGTTTGATTACGGCCAGATCGGTGGTGGTGTCGGTGCCGACGATTTGCGCTGAGTAGATGGTGCCGTTGGCGAGCGTCACTTGAATCTGCTTCGCGCCGGAAATCACATGGTTGTTGGTGACAATGTAGCCTTTGTCGCTGATGATTGCACCGGAGCCTTTGGCGCTGCCGTCGCTGGTTGCCACGTCAATGGACACCACAGAATCGGACACTTCTTTCGCCACCGCGCTCCAGTCCGCGGCCTCGCCGGATTTGGCTTTCGCCGAACCGGATCCGGACGTGTTGGACTTCACGCTGGTCAGTGAGCTGGAGGTGGGTACGGTCACCCATCCATTGGTGATTGCCGCGTAGCCGACGCCGAGGCACAATGCCGCGGAGACGAGGGCCGCCACCACGCCGGTCATCACATGCCCGGTCACGCCGGAAGCGGACTTCGGCTTGGTCGCTGCGCCATTCTGCTGCGGGGCACCGAACGGATTACCGTTATTCGGATTCCCAAACGGGTTGCCGTTATTGGGAGTATTCGGCGCTGCTGGCGGCACGTTGGCACCGCCTTGCGCAGCGGGCTTCATGAATGGATTGCCGTTATTCGATTGCGCGTTCTGCTGATCGTTCTGCTGATTTCCACCCACATACGGAT
>OLPW01002144.1_pt1 | contig 18152 bp, 17 predicted proteins | sample 1672161 | NCBI WGS metagenome assembly OLPW01 (sample SAMEA3136654, study PRJEB25190) | human gut metagenome
CATAGTTTGTCTCGTTTCTGAAATCGTTGTAAGTATTGTTGCACGTTATTTTATCTTACTTGAACCAGTTTCTCTTTTTTGTAAACGAGTGCAACTAAGGAGTTGCGTCTTTTTGGGTGCAACGAAGTTATTGATTTTTTAGACATACTTTTTTGCCCAGGCTGTAACTTGTTCTTCGCTTTGTTCTGCTTCGGCTCCATGAATGCTCAAGCCTTGTTCTACATTGGCCCCTTTGCATATTTTTCGCAGATCGCGCTCACTGGAGCCCATGCCAGAGCCCTCGTTAGTACAAAAAGGGATAATGGTTTTATGTACTCTTTCTAATAGAGCGTAATAGAGCGGCTTGAGGTTGGGGAGTAAAGTGGCTTGAGGTTGCGAGTAAAGCAGCTTGTGGTAGGGAAGCCAAGGCATCTTTTGTGAATTGCAAAACCCTGGTCAGAAGCGATAAAACACCTGTTTTGTTGGCAAACATCCGTGTGGTTTCACTTTGTCTTTACGATAGAAGAGAAAAATACAATGACCAAATAGGCAATTATGTGATAATATAAACAAGTTTTAGTGTACCCAAAATTGGAGATATATCACTTATGGATTTAGCTAAGCAAGCACAAATTATTACCAACATTCATGATACCTTGAGCGACTTTGTTGGGCAAAAGCTTCGTGTCCGTGCCAACATGGGTCGCTCGAAAATTGTAGAAAGTGAAGGAGTACTTATGCAAGTGCACCCTCAGCTTTTTATTATGGAAGTGCAGCGCAAGCGTGGAGCTTCAGCTCGTCAGTCCTATCAGTATGTGGATATTCTGACTGGCATGGTTGAGTTGAGCCAAAATGGTCAGCCTCTTTTCGGCAAGTTTATTGAAGATGATGAAACCGATGATGATTCATCCGCTCAGCACGAAGAAAAGCAGACAGAAGAATCACTCGTGTAAGTTAATAACGCAATTGCCTGCACCTTTGTACTTTTGTGAGCAGTGAAGGCAACTTTTGCGTTGGGCACTTAGCCTGCATGTATCCTACTTGAGATTGTCTAAGCAAACGCCTTGGATTAAAGTCCAAGGCGTTTTTTCGAGTTTGAGTACCGAATAGTGCACGCGTAATTGGTACAATAACAAAGTTTCGTGGAGGGAGAATATACGTATGAATTCAGATTTCACTACGTGGCTTATATCAGCTACGGGTGCACTTGATGATTTTTTGTACACCTATATTTTGGTATTTCTTTTGGTCTTTGTAGCGATATATTTCACGGTTCGCACGCGTTTTGTTCAGATTCGCTACATCAAGGATATGTTTACTCAGCTCTTTGAGAAAAAACATGTACCTGGTAAGAAATCAATTTCTTCGTTTCAGGCGATGATGGTTTCAACGGCTTCCCGTGTTGGCACAGGCAATATTGCAGGTATTGCAACAGCTGTTGCGCTTGGTGGACCTGGTGCGATCTTCTGGATGTGGTTGATGGCCTTGTTCGGGGCAGCTTCGGCTTTTGTCGAATCTACTCTGGCTCAGATTTGGAAAATTCGTGGCAAGAACGGTGAATTCCGTGGTGGCCCTGCTTACTATATCGAGCAAGCATTAGGCCAGCGTTGGTTAGGCATTATCTTTGCAATTCTTCTTATCATTTGCTACGCCTATGGCTTCAATGGTCTTCAGGCTTACAATATGGCAAGTGCCCTTGAATATTACATTCCTGATTATGCGACTAACGGCACTGCAGTAGCGCTTGGTCTTGTTTTATGCGTTATGACAGGTTTTGTTATTTTCGGTGGTGCAAAACGAATCAGTATTATTTCATCTGTTTTGGTTCCTGTTATGGCTCTTGCCTATTTGGGAATGGGCCTCTTCATCACGGTGACTAATTGGTATCTTCTTCCTGATGCGTTTTATTATATTTTCCATTCCGCTTTTGATTTTGAATCCATCTTCGGTGGTTTTGCGGGATCAGTAATTGTTTTGGGTATTAAGCGAGGTTTGTTCTCGAACGAAGCCGGTATGGGTTCGGCGCCAAATGCTGCTGCTACTGCAAGCGTTTCGCATCCATGTAAGCAGGGTCTTGTACAAACGCTTTCTGTCTATATCGACACTATGCTTGTCTGCACCTGCTCTGCTTTCATTGTTTTGATTTTCTTCGTTCAGTCCGGCGGAACATTCGGCGATCTGAATGGTATGCCTTTGGTTCAGATGGCTATTAACTCTTCGATTGGCGAATTCGGCATCCATGTTGTTACGTTTGCAATTTTCTGTTTCGCCTTCTCAAGTTTAATTGGTAACTATTTTTATGCTGAAGGCAATATTCGCTTCATCACTAAGAGCAACGTGGTATTAAATGTATTTCGTTTTACCTGCTTAGTTGCCATTATGATTGGTTGCTTAAATAACTTTACGCTTGCCTGGAACTTCGCCGATATCACAATGGCCTTTATGGCAATCGTGAACTTAATAGCTATTTTCTTGCTGGGTAAGTGGGCCTTTAAAGCTCTTGATGACTATACGCGCCAGCGTAATCGCGGTTTAAATCCCGTTTTTGTATCGGATAGCATTGAGGGCATGCCAAAGACTGAATGCTGGCATGTTGAAAGCGATAAGCTTGAAGATGTAGGCCCTGCACCTATGAAAGAATATCTCCAGGATTCAATGGATATTGATGGAAAAGCAACCGGGTTGAAATAAAGAAAAATCCCTGTCCGTTTTGGGCGTTAGAGCTTTTGAACGGACAGGGATAGAGAAGCATTAAGAAACAATTAAAGCTGGCTACCAGCCTAATTGCTCATGAGCAATACGATCAGGCTCTCCGTCGTATGAAGGTAATTTACCCATATGACAGGGGTATTCTCGACTGAAAAGCATAACATTGTCACCATCGTGTCTATAGAGATCCCAGCGAGGAAGACCTTCGCCATTAGGATCTCCTGTTTTCATGAAGTTTGCCCAATAGTTACACCAGGTATTTGAAAGATCAAAGTCAACACCGCTAAAAGGACGCTTAGAACGAAGGAGTGTTTGGAACACGTAGAAGTGCTCGCTTGAATGGTAGGCTCCTGCCTTGGGTTCTCCGGGCGGAACCGTTAGTGAATGATAGAAGTATACAGGCTGTTGTCCTTCTTGTGTTTGTTGAAGCGCATAAGCTACGGTGCCGCCCATAAAGCCGTTTCTAAAGTCGTTTGTTTTAAATCCATATGCTCTTCCTTCATCTGCAACAGTTCCTACAATGCATGGGATGTTAGCGTGTTGCTTTGCGCGAAAGATATCATTGGCGCTTTCGGGTAAGATGTAGCCATCAGTTACTGGATGAAGCTTGACGTCTCCTTTTGGGCTAGCTTTTCCATAAGCATTCCAGAGTTTAAAAAGCTTATCTCCGGGAATCTTACGTACTTCTTCAAGAGAAGAGCAGTTGCAAAAGTGAAGAAAATCTAAGCAGTACTCTCTCATTTCAACATCAGTTGAAGTTGTAGCGGTACCTGTAATAGGTCCTCCGCCACTTTGCATGATTGCTCGATTAAATAGTCCTTTGCTCTTTGGCGAACAGATGAGATGGTAAATAGACTGAGCTCCTGCAGACTGACCAAATACCGTTATCTGGTCTGGATCGCCACCAAAGGCAGCGATATTTTTCTTGATCCAGTTTAAAGCTGCTATTTGGTCCATTAAGCCATAATTACCGGATCCGTTGTAGCTTGATTCCTTGTCGAGCAGTTCATTTGAAAAAAAGCCAAACATATTAATTCGGTAGTTGAAGGAGACATATATAATGTCGCGTTTAGCGAAAGCTTCTCCTCCGTAGGCAACTGTATGAGAATATCCTGTTGCGAACCCACCGCCATATATCCATACTGCAACAGGAAGCTTGTCGGTGGTGGAGTGTGCTGGCGTAATGATGTCTATTGTGAGGCAATCTTCACTCATAGGCCAATCGTAGAGATGAAATTCATCATGATAAAACGTTCCTGACTTAGAACGATTTTGTAAAGGTATATCTCCATATGAATAGGCTTTAAAAGGCTCACTCCATTTTTCTGCAGGTTGCGGTGGACGCCATCTCAGCTCGTTAATAGGGGGAGCTGCATAGGGAATTCCTTTAAAGATGCTCCATTGCTGAGATTCAGCTGGGAGTCCTTGCACTATGCCACTTGTTGTTTGAGCTTCAAGCAATAAACTCATATTGTCTCCTTTAAGTAAAAGAAAAGGCAGCCATTGAAAGCGGAGAAGGTGGCTGCCTTAGTTTGCACAAATAGATGTTAGTTCTTGAGGTGTTTATTTAAGAATGCAAGTGCTTGTTCAAGAATTATTGGCTGTTTAAATGGCGGATCAGCGTGTCCTGCGCCTTCAACTAATGCAAAATCGATTCTATTTTCTCCTGCACACTGGCGTACTTGTTCTGCAAATACGACAGCTTGTTGGTAAGGTACTGGCTTATCAGCCATGCCTTGGCGAAGCATTATTGGGCACACCTGAGGGGTGATGTATTGTCCTGGATTACTCTTCTGCACAAAGTCATAATCAAGATCAACTATGCGTGCGCCCAAATACTTACATTCTGCGGCATCCATAGTTGCGGGGCTTCCATCTGAAGTTCCATTCATAACTCGTTCTTCAATAATCGAAGAAGCGTTAATTACAGGATAAAGAGCAATACATGCTTGTACGCTTGAATCATAGCCAGGATTTCCCATTGTTTTGTCTTCAAAAAATTCAAGATTATTGGTAGTGGCCACTAAAAGAGAATAGTTTCCGCCGGAAGAATTTCCTGTAACAGCAATTCGGGCAGCATCAATGCCGTATTCATATGCGTGTGCTTTTATCCAGCGAATAGCTGCTTTGCAGTCGTGAATAGGTTTGGGGAAATCAGCTTCATTTGCTGGACGATACTCAATGGATACATACGCGTATCCATGATTAATTATTCCTAAGAAGGTTGTATTGGACATGTCACGTTTATCGCCATTAACAAAACCGCCACCATGAATTTGAACGAGGCAGGGAACGCGGTTTTCCTGCGATGCCTCAGGTGGAAGATATATATCAAGCTTACAGCGTTCACTATGAGCTGCGTATTGAATATCGAGAAACTTTCTTGGGATAGTATCGAGTATTTCTTCGGGAATCATAGGCGACCGGGGGATTTGGGCCAGGGGAATATCCTGATATTCGCGTTTGATACGATCAAGGCTTTCTTGTGGAATGCCACAGCATTGTTCTTCACTCATGTAACCCTCCTTGTATGATATGAAGCACTTTTCTAAAAGTGTAAATTTGATAACAAGGAAACGTCCACTACACGCGATAGCGATAATCTATACGCGGAATGTATAGGAGGACTTAATGGACGTATATCAACTTCAGTATTTCAAAACCATTGCCGAGTGTTCTAGCTTAGTTGAAGCGGCAAAAAGATTGCATGTATCCCAGCCATCTCTGAGTCGTTGCATTCATAAAATGGAAGAAGAGTTGGGAACGCCACTTTTCGATCGTGTTGGTAGAAACATTGTACTCAACGGTGCTGGTAATGTGGTTTTGCGTTATGCACAGACTGCCCTTAATACTCTTGATGCTATTCCTGCTGAGGTGAATAACTACCTAAGAGACAAAGAGCAGACGGTTAATTTATTTGCTCCTATGCCTTTAGCAGATGATGGTGATGCTCTTGTTGAATTTGCTGCAAAATATCCTGACATTCTTCTTCGAGTGGGGGTTGGTTGGTTGACTCCAAGCCTTTCAATGGAAGCGCCGGATCTTATGATTTTTTCTTCTATGGACAAACCTACTGGTAGAAACGAAGTTTTGCTTTACGAGGATAAACTTATGCTTGCAGTTTCAAAAGAAAATCCTCTTTCGAATCAAGAATCAGTAGAACTTGGTAAACTGCAAAATGAGAACTTTATTCAACCGATGCCAGGTAGTTTTACGGATATCCTTCAGAGTATGTACGAAGAAGTTGGCTTGCAGCCTCATATTATTTCGGAAAATCAGTCGTATCGTCAGTTATCAAATTTTGTTTCCCATAATTTAGCTGTTTCGGTTGTCTCTCCTATGACCTGGTACTTATCGCGCAATGATTCCATTGCCTACTTACCTTTTTCTGATGTTGCGCGAAGTAGGTATATGTGTTTACGTTGGCCGGAAAATACCGTATTAGCTCATGCGACCCTTTTACTTCGAGAGCATTTAATTGCTTATTACGAAAAACTTTCGAAAGAAGTCTTTGGAGAATGAAACCGCCTTGTAATCGCTAACTATACGTTTGGTAGATAGATTCTCCTAACCCCTTTTATTGGACGGTTTTGGCATAGCCCTCATATGCTTTTAATCAGATGAGAGAAAGTTGTCTCATTACGCGCGGATGAGCCACTTTCAAATTTGATTTCGTCTTGGTAAGGAGGAGTACGTGAGTCAGGCGATTAAAAACACTGAGGGAGGGGAGCTCCAAGCAAAGGGGCTTGGTGCTTATGTTCCAATTTTGATTTGTTGTTTAGCTTTTGCGTTTGTTCCGAGCGCAATGCAATCAGGTGCGTTAGGTATTTTCTTACCTGAGTTAGCAAAAGCTTTTAATACTGCTGGTTCTACGATTTCGTTTTACATTACCCTTGGCAATTTAGCAGTTGCTTTGTCATCGCTGCTTGTTGGGCAACTGTTAGCTAAGTATGATGCCCGTATTATTGCAAGTACACTGGTTGTACTTGTCGCAATTTGCTTTTTCGGTATGTCTGCTGCAACAGCTGTTTGGCAGATTTGGATTTTCGGTGCATTGCTTACAGCTACTGCTGTTCCACTGAACATGCTTGTTAATCCAACTTTGATCAATCGCTGGTTCAAAGACCGTGCAGGCTTTTTCATTGGTATGTCTTCTGCCTTTATTGGTCTTGGTTCAATTTTATTCTTACAGGTTGGCAATTACGTTATCGCTACTCTTGGTTATCAGATGGCCTATATTACTTATGCAGTAATTGTTTTGGTAATTTGCCTTCCCTTAGCTCTGTTTGTTGTTCGTTCACATCCAGCTGATAGGGGCCTTCTTCCTTATACTACCGGAAAAACTAAGAGCGATCCTGAAAGCGCTGCTCAATCGAATGTTACCTGGAATGTTGACGTTAATAAGGCAATGAGAAACCCGGCATTCTGGCTTGTAGGTATCGTTGGCGGATTCTTTGGTATGGCGCTCCTTATTAATCCTCAATGGCCAACCTACATTAATACTTTGACTGATGCTGGTCTTACTGTATTGGTTACTGGCGCGGTATTTGCAAGTATTGTTTCTGGTTCTCAGGTTGTTGGTAAATTGGTTATGGGCGGCATTGCTGACTCATCTCCTATGAAAGCGATTCTTTTCGCAAGTACCCTTGGCGTTATCTCAATGTTGATGGTTTGGTTGGCTCCAACCACCTTTGTTTTGCCTTTGGGTGCAGTATTCTTTGGTTTCTATTTCAGCGTTTCAGGCGTTTTGCTTCCTTTGCTGGCGCGTGCTGTTTTTGGTACTGGTGAAGCTTATTCAGTCCTTTATGGTCGTGCTTTGCTTATCACGAAGCTTATGACTGCGCCAGGTGCTGTTATTTGGCCTCTTGTTGCAGAGAACTTCGGTGGTTTTGGTGCCGCATTCGCTTGTATCATTGGCCTCATTGTCTTGTGTTGCGTTCTTGCTTTCTTGGCTTTGAAGTTTGGTAAAAAACTTCCACGCGTCTTTAGTGATGGACATGTAGAAAACGCAGATAATATGCCGAACTCTGCAAGCGAAAAGCCCGTTAATGCCTAAGGTGCAATCAGAGTCATGGGCTATTTATTAAAGCTTTTGTTCGGTTGCTTTATTTGAATTTGCAAGGGGCTTTGTTGGTTTGATGAATCGGCAAAGCCCCTTTTTGGGGCAGAAATCTTGAAATGATTTCTGAAAAGGAGTGAGTGATGGTTACGACATTTACGAAAGAGGGGTTGCAGGCAAAGCCTTTTATCCACTATTTACCCATAGTAATTGCGTGCGTAATGTTTGCTTTTGTTCCTACTGCGATGCAAACAAGTTGTAATGGTATTTTTCTTCCTGAACTAGGTAAAGATTACGGTGTGCCTACTTCGCAAATTTCTATTTATCTTACTATTGGTAATCTAACAGCGGCGGTTTTTGCACCTATCATCGGACAACTTTTAGCTCGATTTGATGTGCGTATTATTACTACTTTCATGTTGTTAGGTGCAGCAGGAAGCTTCCTTTCTCTTTCAGTAAGTGGTTCGCTTTTGCAAGTATGGATATCTGGTGCACTTATGACAGGATTCTGTACTTCGTTTGTTGGCCTTGTTAATCCCACTATTTTGACTCGATGGTTTAAAGATCTTAAAGGCACCATGATAGGTATCGCTGCCGCGTTTACAGGATTTGGTGGTGTGGTATTCATTCCGTTGGGACAAAGTATCATTACGATGATTGGCTATCGCGAAGCTTATCTAGCTTATACCGTTATTATTTTGATCCTTTGTCTTCCGATAAGTCTATTTGTGCTGCGTTCTCATCCGCACGATAAGGGTATGCTTCCCTATATGTCAGAAAAACGAAAAGCTGGTCTTCTTGAAGAAAAGAAGCCAGGTATGAGCACATGGACCGTAGATCCAAAAGTTGCAATGAAGAATCCATCATTTTATCTACTTGGTTTAGCAACAGGAATTTTAGGATGGTGCCTACTTCTTAACCCTCATTTTCCAACTTATGTAGGAACGCTTGAAGCGGCCGGTATTAATGCAATTATCTCAGGTGCTACTCTTGCGACGTTGGTAAGCGGGTCCCAAGGTATTGGCAAGCTGGTATTAGGGGCACTAAGTGATAAATCGCCGATGAAAACTATTGTTTTTGCTGGTTGTTTGGGAATTTTCTCTGTTCTTGCTATTTGGCTTGGTCCTACTTCTCTTGTGATGCCTTTTGGCGCCGTTGCTTTTGGATTTTTCTTTGCTACTTCAGCCGTCTTAATGCCAATGTTGGCAGGTTCGGTTTTTGGTACAGGTGAAAACTACTCAATTATTCTGGGTCGTAGTCAAACGATTACAAAGCTGATTACCGCACCTGGTGCTATGGTATGGCCTTTTCTTGCGGAAAATGCAGGTGGATGGGGAACGGTATTTGGCTGCGTTGCTGTTCTTATAGCTCTTGTTGTGCTTTGCTCATGGCTAGTGCGCTACTTTGGTTCGAAAATCCCTCATATACCTGTTGATGCAGAAGGTAATGTTGTTCATTAAGAATTGTGCAACGTAAAGAGTTTCTTGGTGCGATAGACGTTCAAAGTGCAGAAAACCTTTTAAGTGCGAAGGATGTTTGAGACAAAACAATTCTTTCGCATCGCAAAACTATTAAAAGTAAGAAGCCTTTCTAGCGTTTGGTTAGGAAGGCTTCTTATCGATATAGCCCTTTAGTTTTGCGAATTAACCCTCCATCGCTTTAATTTCTTCTTTAGTAAATACGGGACCTTCAAGACAAATATAATGACTGCCTATATTGCAGCGTCCACATTTGCCTACGCCGCATTTCATGCGTTTTTCTAAGGTCGTTACAATTTGACCTGGTTCAAACCCCATGTTCTCTAATGATTCACTGCAGGTGCGATAAAGCGACGGTCCGCCACAAAGAACCGCAACTGTGTTTTCATTTACGGTAAGGGGAAGACTCTCTAAGAAAGGTGCAGTATAAGCAACAGCACCATCCCAATTGTCGCTTCCGTGATAGACGCTTACATATACGTTCATATCAGGAACTTGCTTCCAGTTTTCAAAAAGGTCTTTCTTGCAGACGAGGTCTTCGTAAGTGCTTGCTGAATACACAAAGTCGATATGACCATAGTCTTCACGGTGTTCTATACAATACAAAAGAAACGACCGAACAGGCGGCATACCAATACCTCCGCCGATAAAGAGCATGTCGCGTCCCTTGCATGATTCGTAAGGAAACCAGTTACCATAGGGGCCTCGAACGCCTATTTGATCACCGATTTCCATTTCGTGGAGCACTTCAGTGTTGTGTCCTACTCGTTTAACGGTAAATTCTAAGTAGTCTTTTCCTGATCCAGAAATGCAAAACATTGATTCGCCTTCGGGGATAGGGGAAAGCATAGCAAGTTGTCCTGGTTTAGAATCAAACGGCTTCGTACCCTGGGTTGTTTGAATACGAAATGTTTTGACATCGTCGGTTTCTTGCGTGATGTTAATAATTTTGCAAATTTGAGGAATGTAGGGTTCTCCGCCATGAGCACAGTCGTGGCGTATTTCAATACTAGTCATGCGCCAGCGCTCCTATTCTGTCGATAAGTACGGTTATATCCAGGTGCACGGGGCATTTTTCAACGCATCTGCCACAGCCTACACACAACATTTTTCCGTAGCGGTCTTCAAAGTAGTTTAGCTTGTGCATGAAACGGTTTTTAACTCGATCGCGTTTGGTGGGTCTAGGGTTATGACCTCCTGCCATCTCGGTGTATTCACTAAACATGCAGCTATCCCAGCAGCGAAAACGTACCCCTTCTTTGTATTTGTTTTCCTGGGAAATATCAAAGCAGTAGCAGGTTGGACACAAGTAGGTGCAGGTGCCGCAGTTAAGGCATTTAATGCTCATGGCATCCCATAGCTCAGCACTGTCAGAAAGTTTATCGAGCTTTTCTTTTATTCCTGAACTATCAACATGTAACGTACAGTGCACTTTTTCGTAGTCAAAGGTTCCCTCAACTAAATAGGGTTCCCATAAAGCAAGTGCTCGTTGTCCTTTTTCGGTTTGCGCTTCAACGCTAAAAGATGTTTCGTCTTCATGAAGCATGATATCGGCACTTGGTGCCTTGTTAGGATCGAGACCCATCGAATCGCAAAAACAGGTTTGAGCAGGGGAGGAACAACCGAGCGCAACAGTAAGGAGTTTATCGCGTTTAGCTTGGTAATATTCATCGGTATAGCCCTTTGTTAAAAAGACATCATCCAAGCATTCAAGCGAACGTATATCGCAAGGCCGTATACCAAAAATGATCTGGTTGCTTGATTCAACGAGGGGATCAATAAACATCTCATTGTGACTGTCTACGCCGTAGTGATACATCTTTTGGCATTGAGGAAATAACAAATCTTTGGGGGGAAGGAGGGTGTTGGTTACCTCAAGGCGCATTGGATCAGCTGAAACAAAAGGCGCAAATTTATAAATACCAGAAACCTCTTTGGGAACATACACAACGGCAGTTTCTGAGAGCGTTTTTAGCAAAGCGGTGAGATTTTCTTTAGGTAAGAGTTTCATCTAAGCCCCTCCTTTCACATAAATTCTTCTCTGTCGTCTCGTTTGTAATGGTTGAGGACATCGGGGTTTTGTGTTGTCATGCCCGATTCGGTTTTCTCGAAAAGAAAATCCATATCACTATGAAGCTTTCGGTTGAGCGTCATAAGGGGAAGTCCCATTGGACACACGCGCTCACATTCACCACAACCGATGCATTTATCAGAAACGTGAAATGCTCGAGTGATTCCGTAAAAGCGATTTTCGCTGAGGTTATTTTGCTTTCCAAGCCAGCCAGTGTTGCGTTCATCCACAAAGCAGGTACGACAGGTGCAAACAGGGCAGACATCTCTGCAGGCATAACAGCGAATACATTTTTCGAACATTTCGTCAAAAAATGCGCGTCGTTCCTCACGACTCATAGAAGCGATGGCAACTACGAGCTCTTCGCCGCTTTCAAGAGGATGATCAAACACGGGTTCTGCAAGAAGCTCATCATAATCAGGTGGATTAAGGTGCTCGCAGTATAAGCACTTTTCAAGAACTTCTCCGGTCTTGGCATCTTTCATGCGAGGACAAGGAATACCAAGAAGGTAGACCTCATCGCGTTTGAATTGGTTATCTTGAATCATGCGGTTTATGCCACGTCCATCGCATCCTCGAACGGCAATTGCAACTTTCCCTTTTCCTTTAAGGTCTTGCAGATATTTGGAGAGGGTGTTGTGACAATACTCGTTAAACACTAAGCGATCGGTGTCATCCGGGCTAAAACATACCAGTGGAGTTGTCTGTTTATCAAAACGGCCAGCTTCCCAACCGAGAACCGCATATACGCTGCCTTCTTCTAAGAGAGCTCGTGCACGGCTGCGAAGTTTTTCCTGAATGGTATTCATCTTACGCTTCGCCTCCTTGCGGATACGTTTCTAAGGGTTCTTCATTTTCTTTTGAGCTTGAGTGAGAAGGGTTTTCTTGCAGGGTGGGTAAAGCGCTTTGTCTTTTTCCGTAGAGGCTTGCCCCAAGAGCGCTACTTAAGGTGAAATCGTTTTCGATGGGACCTAGCTCGGTTATGCGATTGCAGAATTGCGTAATAACATCGCGGAATTTGCCAGCCTCTGCTCCTGAAATCCATCGGATTTGAAAACGATCAGGTTCGAGCCCAATGTATTCAAGCAGTCGTTTATAAACCATCATTCGTCGTTTTGCGTAATAGTTGCCAGTTGAATAGTGGCAGTCCCCTGGATGGCAGCCGCACACAATTACTCCGTCGCATCCTTTTTGCAGTGCTTCTAAGACAAATTGTGGGTTTACGCGTCCTGAGCAGGGAACGCGAAGAAGGCGGATATCGGCAGGGTATTTCATGCGATTAAGACCTGCTAAGTCAGCTCCTGCATAGGTGCACCATTTGCAGGTGAAGGCAAGAACTTTTGGCTTAAAGCCTTCTGTCGGTATTTGTGCACTTTGGGGATTATTATCTGTAGTAAGAGGTTGGTTGGCTGAAGAGGTGTTTACCACTGGCATAGAGCATCGACCTCCTTCATGATTGAGTTGTCGGTATAACCAAGCAAGTCAAGTGCGCCACAACGACAGGCGGCAGCACAGGCACCACAGCCTTGGCATAGGGCAGAATTAACTTCACAAACACTACGCGTGACCTTAACTGAGTTTTCTCTTAAAGTTTTTTCCGTAAGACTTAAAGCACCGTAGGGGCAAATGCTTATGCATGTTCCGCATCCACTGCACTTGGAAACATCCACCTGACTTATCTGTGGATTTGACTCCAAAGAATCATGCGCAAACATTACGATGACTTTTGCTGCCGCTGCTCCTGCTTGCGCTACGGTATCGGGAATATCTTTGGGACCTTGTGCTACGCCGGCAAGAAAGATGCCACGGGATGCCGTTTCAACGGGGCGTAGTTTTGGATGGGCTTCGGTTATCCAGTTGTCTTCATCGCATTGGACACCAAACATCATGGCAGTCTCTTTTGCCTCCGGAGAAGCCACCATAGCGGTTTCCAACACAACCATATCGGCGTTTACTATGACATTCTCGCCCGAAAGCGTGTCAGCACCCATTACAACCAGATGATCGTCTTCTTGATAAATCTTGCTTACGCGTCCACGAATGTAGAGGGCTCCGTCGTTTTTTGCCTGCATATAAAATTCGTCGTAGCGTCTTCCGGGTGTACGTACATCCATGTAGAACACATAGCAATTGCCGTCAGGGACTTTATCAAGGAACTGATGAGCATGCTTTGCTCCGTACATACAGCACGTACGAGAACAATAGGCTTTTCCTTTGTGGGGATCACGGCTTCCAACGCATTTGATGATGACAAGATTTTTAGGTTCTTTACCATCGGAAGGACGAAGAATATGGCCCTCGGTTGGTCCCGAGGCATTTACCAATCGTTCAAAACCCAGTCCATCAATAACGTCTGCATATGCTCCACCACCGTATTCGGGGTAGAGGTCTTGCCAACGAATAAGGTCATAGCCTGTCGCCAAAACAACAGCGCCATAGGTTTCGGTCGTTACTTTATCCTCGTCAAGATAGGAAATAGCTCCTGTGGGGCATATCTTTGCGCAGACACCACACTTACCTTGTGTGAGCTTTCGACAATGGCTTGCATCAATGATTGGCTTGGAGGGAACTGCCTGTTCGAAAGTCTTGTAGATGGCAGTTCGAAAGCCCATGTTTTCGTTAAATTCGTTGGGTATCTTTTTTTCGGGGCATTTTGTGGTGCACAATCCGCATCCCGTGCACAAGTTATGATCAACGTATTTTGCTTTTTCCCTGATAGTTACCTGAAAATTCCCTACGAATCCTTCAACTTTTTCCACTTCAGAAAGGATTTTTATGGTGATGTTGGGATGGTTGCCTACCTCTGACATCTTAGGAGTGCAGATACAAGCTGCGCAGTCTAAAGTAGGAAAAGTCTTATCGATTTTTGGCATTTTTCCGCCAATAGTAGGTTGGCGCTCAACAATAGTTACCTGATATCCTGCATCAGCAATATCAAGGGCAGCTTGCATGCCGGCTATTCCGCCACCAACAATTAAAGCTCGTTTGGTAACGGGAATCTGTTCGGTATAGAGAGGCTTGTCCTTTTCGACTTTGGCAACTGCCATCGCAAGCAAGTCTTTTGCTTTTGCAGTCGCTTCGGCCTTGTCGGTGTGAACCCAAGAACATTGTTCACGTATGTTTGCTACTTCGAGCATGTAAGGATTTACCGAAGTATGCGAAAGAAGCTTTTGCCAGGTGAGCTCATGCATTGCCGGAGAGCAAGCGGCAACTACGATGCGGTCAAGATTATGCTGTTCAATCGCCTCTTTAATTTGGTTTTGATTAGGATCTGAACAGGTATATTTGTTGTTTTCTACATGCACAACATTTGGAAGCGTTGAGGCATATTCGGCAACTTCTTGCGTATTAACAACGCCGCCGATATTGGTGCCGCATTGGCAAACAAACACTCCGATTCTGCTCATTTACTCCACCTCCTTATGAGGCCTTGCAAGCTGTTCTTGTTGCGTTTGTTCTTCATCAGATGAAAGTGGTTTTAAGCTTTGGGTTGCCAGATTGACTGCAGGAACAAAATGGCGAGTGATACCAGCTTGCTCAGGGGAAGCACCCAGTGCCAGGGCAATAAGTTCGGTAAAAAAGTAAACAGGCAAATGATAGTCGGTTTTGTGTTCTTGATTGATCTTATCTTCACGCATATCAAGATTCATCCAGCATAAAGGACAAGCCGTAACAAGACACTCAGCACCATTTTTCTGTGCGTTGCGCAAAATTCGCTCGGTTGCATTTCTTGCCGCTTTTGGTTGAATGACATGATTGGACGCACCGCAACATTCAGTTTTAAAGCTCCACTCTATACATTCAGCTCCTGCGGCATTGAGAAGACGCTCCATAGTAAGAGGGTTTTCAGTGTTGGAAGCTTTAGTTATTTCTTGCGGACGAACCTGCCCGCCCCCGTAATAGCAGGCAACTTTCATTCCGCCCAGTTGCATTTTGAGGTGATCGGCTATTTCTTGAATCATCTCCTCTTCGGTAAGCGCGTCGAGCAGACTTATTACGTGTGCGGTACCGCGATAATTCATTTCGATCAGCTTATTGATATGGGTGCGATAGCTTGCATCGGTCTTTGTCTTTACCTCTGCACGTTTTAATGCGGCATAACATCCTGTGCAGGGAGTCATTACGGGCAGATAGGGATGTTGATCTTCGCTCAGGGCAAGGTTGCGCGTCGAGAGCGAGTACATAAGATCATCGTTTACCGTAGGAGCCGCCGATGCCCCACAGCAATTCCAATCTTTGATCTCGTATAACTCAATACCTAAGCATCCAGCAACGAAGCGGGTAGACTCTGCATAAGAAATTGCAGTGGAATGATAAGAACAACCAGGGAAGAAGGAAAAAGCTTTGTTCATCACTGCTCATCTCCTTCTGGGGTTTTAGCGGGGGTATAGGACGTTTCTTGTTGACACTTTTCTATGATTTTTGCGATAGCTTTTGGATTTTCGCTCTGCTGAAGAGAAAGGCCAATCATATTTTTTTGAAGCATCTTAGGAGCGTTGAGGGCATCTTGAACAAAATGACCTGAAGCCATATTGAACTGTGCGGCAAGGTACTGTTCGTTTGACTTGCCGTTAGCCTTAATGCCCTTTATAAAGAGGGTTTCAAAGACGTTGGATTCATGTAGCTTGTGATATCCCATCTCATGAGACGCGCGGCGCACTTCACGCATAACTGCTGCGGTGTCAATCTTTTGGGGACAGCGTTGTGAACAGGTATTGCATTGAGCACAGATCCAAGGAGATTCGGCTTTAAGCACCTCGCCGACGTTTCCCATCTGCAACAATCTCATGATTTGTTGGGGTGGCAAATCCATTGCTTCTGCCATAGGACAGCCGGCGGAGCATTTTCCGCATTGATAACAATCACGAAGATTTACACCTGCATTTTGTCCAATTTTTTGTACAAACAGGCGCTCTTCGTTGGTTGTCTCAGTGAGATTAACGGTTCTCATGAGACTCCTTTCTCTCTGCTTTGCACTTGGGTAAGTGCGCTGTGAGGAAATGAAATAAAACGGCGTTCGAAGAGAGCACAAAAAGGGGAAAAGCACACTTTTGCAGAGTTGCCTGACACGGCAAGAAAAGAAACATGGTGTACGGCTGCGCTCGCAGCTACTGCGGACGAGCCGATTGAAATATTCGGCATAGATGCCTCCTTAGTTCGGGTATGGGAAGCAATCTTTTTCGTCTCTTTCTTTGTAGCTCATATTGATCAGAGGTGCTCCCTGATTTGGTGCGCACGGTTGAAAATGGCATCCGAAGTGCTATTTTTATCTCATCGCGAATCGTAAGAAGTAATTTCTTGCTGTTTGAATGTAGGGGCTAGGTTAGAGGGATACATGCAAACCACTACTTCTTATTCACCTTCGCAGGCATCGGGACATTGGGTTACGCATTCCTGCTTTTTTGCCTGTGGAGGACGTTGTGTTAACCGCTCTTTTGTCTGTGATGGCAAGGTACTGTATCAGGATACGGATTCGCTTCATCCTGATTCTCCCGACTTTCCCCAACAACGCGGTTGTGCAAGGGGTCGTTCTTTGCGGCATGCGCTGTTTTCTCAAGATCGCTTGAAATATCCTCTGAAACGTAAACATTGGCGAGTCGGAGGCGGAGATAAACAGCTTCGTGGCGTTGATGAGTGGGAGCGTATCAGCTGGGATGAAGCTCTAGATATTGTGGCTTCTGAAGTTACGCGCATCAAAGAAACTTATGGAAACAAGGCGATCTTAGCGACTGGGTATGAGTATCGCAATGTCGTTCCTGGCCTTTATACCGCTCCTTCTTTGAATGCGTATGGGGGATGCAGCGTTACGTGGGGCCAAGCATCACAAGGAGCGTTTCCTCTTGTCTCAAATTCCATGAAAGGTTCGTATGATTTGGGTGCTACGGATTTTTCAGATCGCTATGAGCTGCGTAAGGCAAAACTCATTATCATGTGGGGTCAAAACCCTGCCTGGTCCCAAGCGGGGAATCCTCTTTATCACTATCTTCAGGCTAAAAAGGCTGGTGCGAAGTTTATTTTTATCGATTCCTGGTTTAACCCTTCAATGCAGGTATTGGCTGATGAGTGGATACCTGTTCGTCCCGGGACTGATACTGCGCTTCTTTTAGGGCTTGCTTATGTGATGATTATCAATAATCTGCAGGATCAGCAGTTTCTTGATACCTACTGCGTTGGTTTTGACAAAGATCACATGCCGCAGGGCGTTTCACCACAAGAAAACTTTAAAGACTATGTTTTAGGAACTTATGACAAATGCCCTAAAACATCCAGGTGGGCTTCGGATATTTGTGGGGTTCCCGCCGCTAAGATAGAAGAGCTAGCTAGGGAAATGGCAAGTGTAAAGCCTTTGACTATGCGTTCAAGTCAGGCTCCTGCACGAACTGATAATGGCGCAAGGTTTGTGCAAGCCTTCTATACCGTTGGGTGGATGACGGGAAATGTCGGTTTTCCGGGAGCAGAAGTTTCAGCAGGCGGTTCTGCGGGGAATATGGTTTTTGGGGGACCTGCTCTTGTTCGTCCTGGTTCAAAAGGATGTAGCTGGCCCGAAAATCCTCTTTGCCAACCTCCGCGTGGGGGAGGAATGCTTGCAAAAGGCAAGTATGATCCGAATGCCTATTACGGAATTGCAATGCCTGAGATGTGGGATGCGGTCGTTGAAGGCACTTACCATGATTTCATTCACGGGGTTCAGCCTATTGATATTGAAATGATTTGGAAAATTGGGGATGGAGGCCGTATGAACCAAAATCCTCACTTCTCTCGAGCACTTGAAGCGTATCGAAAGGTTGAATTTGCGGTGGCAAGTGATCTTTGGATGACAAACGATTGCCGCTATTCCGATATCGTACTCCCTGCT
>OLPW01002147.1_pt1 | contig 18137 bp, 14 predicted proteins | sample 1672161 | NCBI WGS metagenome assembly OLPW01 (sample SAMEA3136654, study PRJEB25190) | human gut metagenome
TCTACCTTTCCGCCGCTTCTGGATCCTGCCCGGCAGGGCTTTTTTATGCTATAGGGAATTCCAACGTAATTTCCTATAGCATAAAAAAAGAGAACCGGCGTTTCCACTGGTTCTCTTCCATATAATTATTATTTTCCAAACAGGTCATACAGAATCTGATCTGCTGTCATATTATAATAACCATCCGGATCAGAAAGTGTATTTCCATTCCATCTCAGATAGTTACCATTTCGAATATAGTTTCCAACAGATGGATGATAATTAAAAATACTGTATCCGGAATACAAGGACATATACTTCTTCGCAAGGGCTACAGCCTCACTGGAATAGCTTCCTGTAGGTGTGGTAGTTCCGGAAATCTGGACACCTGCCTGCGGAGTAGAGTGGATGATAACAACACTCTTATCACTGCACTGACCAAGAACGATCCATGTATGACCATCATTGTATCCGATATCGCCAGGCTTCAGCTCCCAGCCATTCTGTGACAGGTAGGACTGGTTTACAATTGTACCCCATCCTTTGCCCTTGTAATAGCTTCCGATCTCACCAGATACCACTGTGTATCCATAACCTACGCCTGACTGAGTCTGCATTACCTGGTAAGCGGACCAGCCTACAAAGCCCGAACAGTCAAAGCCCTTCGCACGGTTCGAGGTGGAAAGATCACGATAATTATTGTAGTCATATCCAGAGGGATTAGCTGACCATTTATTGTACCAGTTGGTCATGGTATCGCTCAGACCTTTTCTGGTAGAATCATTCCAGCCGCCGCCCCATACATAAAGAGCCTTTCCTACTGGCATCAATGCTCCTGCCAGATAGTTCTTGATCGTTTTGCTTCCTGTATTTCCATCTGGTGTAGGGTCATTCTGCTTCTCACCCTGGCATACACCAGTGTCAGAGAACACATAAGTAACACCGTCAATTGTCTGTGTACCTGTATACATAGCTCCTGTAGTAGGGTCAAAATAGTACTTGGTACCTTTATCTGTATTCTCTACCCAGCCGGTTGCCATAGCACCGGAGCCACTGTAGAAATAATATGTAACATTGTTAATGGTCTTAAATCCAACTGCCATAATTCCATTGGTCGAAGTGGAAGAAGTGCTGGCAAAATACCGCTTCACTCCGGAGGAACTTGTCAACCAGCCTGTAGCCATAATTCCTGTCTTGGAAAAATAGCGGATATTTCCTTTGCTGTCCTTTACAAAACCGGTAGCTGCAACGCCTGACTTAGCGTAAAGGTAATAGGTCTTTCCGCCAAGCTTCAGCCACTTTGTCTTCATGTATCCGGTTGATGGTGCAAAGTAACGACGCTGTCTCTTGGAATTGGAAAGCCATCCAGTTACCATAACACCTGCTTTGCTTGTGAAATAACGCTTTCTGCCCTTTTTATCTTTCACCCAGCCTTTCGCCTGAACACCGGTAGATTTACTAAAATAATATTTCTTACCGTTCAGGGTAAGCCATCCTTTGACTTTCTTGCCGTTTTTATAGTAGTATGTTTTTCCTTTTACTGTACGGAATCCATTCTTCGTGGCAGCCTGTACATCTCTTGATGTACTATGGCATGTAAAACCGGCTGCCATAAGCATTACCAGCAGCAGGATACTCCAAAGTCTGAATTTTTTACATTTGTTTTGCATACTTACCTTCCTTTTTAATTAATCTGTTGCTGTCCACAGGTAATACTGCTGTCCAGCAAACACAACCCCTGTTATTATCATCTTCAAGTTTTTACAAAGTTGTTACAGCTTTATGTAGCTCATTATATTACAGTTTCCATCTATCGTCAACCCGAAAGTAAAACTCTGTAAAGTTTTCACAATATTTTCGTATTATTTTCTCTTTAAAAGCAATGTTTTCAAAGGTATTTTCCATAAAAAAAGAACAGCCCCACACAATGTGAAAGAACTGTCCTTTTATAAATTCTGTAATATTTCTGTTATAAAGTAATTATAACAGATGTTTTCTTAATTCTTCTCCGCTCAGAGCGCTTAAGTAAGCAGGTGCTACATCAAATACCGTCTTGCAGCCATTCTGTCCTTCCTGGTTCATGCGGTATGCAGCTCTTGCATATGCAATGATTACAGAAGAAGTAAACTCCGGATTGGAATCCAGTTTCAGTCTATATTCGATCACATGGCTATTCTCATCGTTCCAGCCAGTCTTGCCTGTGCGGATTACAAATCCACCGTGCGGAATTCCGCTGTGGTCACGTTTCAGTTCCTCTTCGGAAATAAAATGTACTGTGGTATCGTATTCATCAAAGTAGTTCGGCATAGTCTTGATCTCATTCTCAATCCTTGCAAGATCAGCGCCTTCTTCAGCTACTACGAAACACTCTCTGGTATGTTTCTCCCTTGTAGTAAGCTCCGGATTCTTTCCGCTTCTTACTGCTTCCAGTGCAGCCTCAACCGGGATAGTGTACTGTTTGCCATCCTTTACCCCTTTGATACGGCGGATTGCATCAGAATGTCCCTGGCTTACGCCTTTTCCCCAGAATGTGTAATCCTTGCCGTTTGTCAGGATTGCATTTGCATACATGCGGTTCAGAGAAAACATTCCCGGATCCCAGCCTACAGAAATAATTCCAACATGACCGTTCTCAGAAGCTGCTTTGTCCACATTTGCAAAATGTTCTGGGATTCTCTTATGGGTATCAAAGCTGTCTACCACATTGAACCACTGGGCATATTTCGGTGTCTGCTCTGGCAGGTCAGTAGCACTTCCGCCGCAAAGAATCATAACATCAATCTGATCTTTCATCTTCTCAGCATCATCTACAGAATATACCTTCGCTGTTTCAGTCAGGATCTTAACCGTTTCAGGAGCACGACGGGTAAATACACCCACCAGTTCCATATCAGGATTGTGTTTGATCGCACATTCTACGCCACGTCCCAGGTTACCATATCCCAGGATACCAATACGAATACTCATTATCTGATTCCTCCTATACTACCGCACGCAAGATGCACAATCCCGACAAATGGTCAGGCAGCCCCCATCCCATACGAACGTCAGATGCTTCACGTCTGCGGTATCTATATCTATTTCACGCTTTAACAGTTTAATACGTGCGAGTTTTCTTGTCAATTGATTTTTAACAAAATCTGTCATTCAAAGATTCCGGTTCTTTGGTAACATCAAAACACCTCAAAAAAAGAATACTGTACAATGGCATCTTTCTCCACGGTACAGTATCATAAACTTCTACTTTATTAACAGCACAGCACTCCGCTTCCCGGACAGCACATTCCACATAGCGCATTCGCTAGACAAAGCTTCAGACACATATCATCTCCTGCCACCGGCATTCCTCCAAACGGTCCTTGCTGTGTCTCATACCAGCTTCCGCCGCCCTCCATCCGGTTCAGGAGCATACGGTACTGCTGATTATTCGGCTCCTGGCGCACAGCTTCACGAATATGCTCCAGCGCTTTTACATTATTCCCCATTCCCATGTTCGCCATGGAGGAAATATAATACCACTCTCCATTCTTCTGGGAAAGGGAATTCAACACATTCATAGCCTCCTGATAATGTCCGCTCTGAACAAAATTAGCTGCTGCACGTCTGCGCACACTTTCCTCATCTTCGTAAGTGCTCTGGCGCTGCTGTCCTCCAAAGCCGCCAAATCCTCCATATCCATAACCACCGTATCCGCCGGAAGATCCACCACTGCTTCCATACTCGCGTTCTCTCATGATCTGCTCATATGCCTGCTGTACTTCCTTAAACTTCTCTTCTGCCTGATCCTTGTTCGGATTGTTAATATTCGCATCCGGATGGTACTTCCGGCTTAACTTTCTGTATGCCTTCTTTATTTCTTCATCTGTTGCATTTCTGGAAACTCCCAGTACGCTATATGGATCCAACATGTTCTTTCTCCCGTTCTTCCCTGCGTTTCCTGCTCACTTCCTCGAAGCGGCACCACACACCGGAATATAAAATGTTCCGAAGAATATCCCCATATTTAATAATAGGAAGCTTCTCGAATTCTCTGCAGGTTTCTGCCATCATCATCATAAGGATCTGGCGTACTTCCCCTTCAAACCCTTCCATTGTATATTTTTCTGCGAAAGGATTGTAATCTTTATTTTTCACATCTTCTTCCACATCATCATATGCATCCAGAAGATAGATGAATTTGCCAAGATAAAAGCCAATTCTTCGAAGACTTTTCTCCCACTCATCCTGCCTGTAAGCAAGAATCTCCTCCATAATATGCCCAAAAATCCCGGACATTCTGTCTATATCTGTCTCTCCCTGTTTCTCCAAAGCGGAAAGCTCATCCAGAAGTTCGACGATCCGCTTCGCCTTATCTGGATAAAGTTTTAACAGACGGTTATTTTTCCCCTCGAGAAGCCTGGCGTAACCAAGCTTCACATATTTTCTGTCATCGTTCCAGTCATCCAGACATTTATAATAAGTTAAAAGTATATTCATGTCTGCACAGTATTCTGTCATCACATTCTTTCGAACTGGCTGTTTTCTCACAGGATGAAGAATGCATCTGGTAGTGCCCTTGTACGTCTTTGGCTCATAAAGGCCGGAAAGAAGCATGATCACAAAAGTCATATCATAGCTTAATGTAATCTGGCCGGATATCCCGTATTTCTCACGCAGTTCCCTGCAGAGTCCGCAGTAAAAGGTTCTGTACATGTCAAAATCCTTCATCTTGATCTCCGGCTTGTTCATTACAATATATCCAAACATATCAGCGCCTCTTTATAAATTTGGTATGACACTTGGGACATTCAATCTCAACTTTCTTAAATCCGCCTCTGGGAATACGGATTTTCTGACCGCAGCCAGGGCAGCTGTAAATATGATAGTCCTTGCGCTGGCTCATCATTCGCTTCTCTTTCTGGAAACGGGCTCTTAACTTATCTGTCATCTGAAGATACTTCTGATTCTCCTGATAACGTTTGGAAATATTTTTGGAAAAAATCCTGAAATAAGTATAAACAATGGCAGCCATTCCAAACAGATCCAAAAATGCGCCAATTCCACTTCTGGTCCCAGTAAATAAGGTGAGCACAATAGCAGCCAGTGCCACTCCCATAGTGAATCTTGCAAACTGATCCACTCCGTTGCGTCCCTGCATAAATCTCATAAATTTTTCTTTCAATAAAATACCTTCTTTCTTGTGAACTTATCTTCCTGGAATAAGTTTCTGTCGCTCTTTTGTTATTATATTATTTCCCTATCCCTGATTCTGTACATTCACTATTATGGTTCACAAAACAACCAGCAATCATTCCGTCTTTTCCTATCTGTCGCTGCAGACTTGAAAAATGTAAAATTTCAGATAATAAGATTCATCAGCAGACCATAAGATCGGATGATCTGGTGCCTGGGTGCGATATTCTACCTGACGGAGACGTTTATGCACATTTCTGGCAGCCTGCCCGATGGTCTGGGTAAAAAGCTGGTAATCCATAAAATGTGAACAGGAACAGGTTGCAAGGAAACCGCCGTCTTTCACCAGCTTCATGGCACGAAGATTGATCTCACGATAGCCTTTCACTGCATTCTTAACAGAGCTTCTTGACTTGGTAAATGCAGGTGGATCCAGAATCACCACGTCATATTTCTCGCCTTTCTCTTCCAGTTTCGGAAGAAGATCGAAGACGTCCTCACAGATAAATTTTACAGAATCAGAAAGTCCGTTTAAAGCTGCATTGGCTGTAGCCTGATCAACTGCAAGCTGTGAAGCATCCACACCAGTTACTTCTTTCGCTCCTGCATATCCTGCATTTAAAGCAAAAGAACCAGTATGGGTAAAACAGTCCAGAACTCTGGCATTCCTGCAAAGCTTCTGGATTGCCAGACGATTGTATTTCTGATCCAGGAAAAATCCTGTCTTCTGACCGTCTTTTACATCCACCTGATATTTTACACCATTTTCCACAATTTCAACCAAAGTAGGGAACTCTTCACCAATAAAGCCCTTATATGGCTCCATTCCCTCCTGCTTACGTACTTTCACGTCACTTCTCTCGTAAACGCCGCAGATCCGGATACCATCCTCTGCCAGAACTTTCTTCAGAAGTTCCACCAGCATCTCTTTATAACGGTCGATTCCAAGTGCAAGGGACTGTACCACCAGCACATCAGAAAACTTGTCCACAATAAAACCCGGCAGAAAATCTGCCTCTCCGAAGATCACGCGACAGCTTGAAGTATCCGTTACTTTCTTACGATACTCCCATGCATCCCGCACTCTTTTCTCAAAAAATTCCTCATCGATCACAGTATTCTCATCTCTTGAAAGAAGACGTACCACAATCCTGGAATTCGTATTGATGAATCCTCTTCCCAGAGGATATCCGTCAAAATCATGAACCAGTACAATATCTCCATTTACAAAGCTTCCCATAATAGAAGCTACTTCATTATCAAAAATCCACATTCCGCCGGATTTCAAAAGACGTCCTTCTCCCTTTTTCAGGGTTACTACTGCCAGACTCATAGCACTACTCCTTTGCTTTTGCGATTTAGGTAACATTGTAGCACACAATTTCTCAATTTGCCAGTGTTTCCAGGGGTTCTGAGAAAAAGTCATAAAAATTTCACTAATCTTAAAATTTTATAAACTGCCAGCCATTCATCTTCTTTTTTTAACAGACATCTCAGTCTCATTAACAACACAAAAAAACTCCGGATTGCCTGAACCCGCTTCCTATCGTCAGATTTTAAATCTGACTTTCAATGGCGGTACACGGTTCAGACATTCCAGAGCTTTCACTTATCTTATATTCTGACTTTTCCAGATGGTTATTTTCTTCTTATTTCGCATTCGCTGCAGTTACATATACATGAATCAGATTTGCCTTAATAAGGGCTGGACGAACTGCATTGTAAATAATCACAACCAGGATTGTAGATACAATTGCATTTACAAATGTAGCACCGGCGCTTAATTTTGCAAGGATGCTCGCTACTTCCTGGGGCTGACCAAGAATGTACTGTTTGTAGAAATAGCCAACGATGGGATCTGCGATCACATTAAAAGCAAGACCTGCAATGGAAGCGATCAGACTCCATTTGAATACGTATTTCTTGTCGTTCGTCTCATTGATCTTTGCAATCTTGTGGGCTACAAGACCTGTTATAAGACCGATGCAAAGCTTCAGGACAAAAGTCTTGGGTGCTCCTGTAATGTAAACCGGATCCATAAGGTCTGCAATAGTCATTCCAATAGAACCAGCAAGACCGCCGTACCAACCGCCAAGAAGCAGAGCTCCAAGCACGCAGAAGGTATTTCCGATGTGAAGAGAAGTAGCATCTCCACCCGGTACCGGAATCTTAATCTGCAAAAATGTAAAAGATACATAGCAAAGTGCTGCAAGAAGTGCAGTCTCTGCAAGTTTCATAATGGTAGAATTCTGTTTGTTCATAGGTTTCTCTCTCTTTCCCGGAAACCTGGTACATATTGAAAAACATTCTGCAAGATGTGCCTCACAAGTTGCAGGAATGATTTCTCAAACAAGCTCCAATGTTTCCTGTTTAATCACTGCTTTTTATACTGCAGTATCTAATTAGCACTTATCATAGCGAGATACTGGTATGTCTTCAATAGACAGTTTTGATTATTTTTAAGAGGACAGTTATTTTCTGCAAAAAAAGGTACAGTCCCCAATATCCCACTGGATATCAGTTTCTGTACCTTTTCCACCAGCAGACATGTCATCTCCTGGAGCATCAACACATACTATTCAACAGTATTCTTCCGAATTCAGGTCTGTTATTCTTCGTAGGACTCTTCATCAATAGTCTCGTCATAAGACTCATCGCCTACTTCATCTGTAGCACTTTCATCTGTTGTCACATTTTCAGAGCCGTCAGCTGAATCACTGGATTCTGAACTCTCACCATAAAGTTTCTCAAAGAACTTCATGGTATCTTTATACAGGGTATCTTTATCATCAGAAGATACTGCATCGCCAAGAACATCAATATCCTCAGAAGACTCACCATCATCGATCACATCAATGCCGAAAAGTTTCTTCATCTCTTTATCCAGCATGTTCAGTTCTGGTGTAATGTATTTCTCAGTTCCATCCTCCTGATAGGAAACAGCACCATTTCCAAGGATACCAAGGTATTTCTGAAGAACCTTGATGGAAAGCTTGTTGGCTGTGTCGGAATCAAGTGTTACAGTAACTGCAGCATCATCTCCCATTACTTCGTAAAGAGCGTCCTCATCACCGCTGTACTCTCCCTGACAGAAGGTCTTCGCTTTTTCAAATTTCGCTTTCGCATCATCGCCAAGGAAATCTGTATTCAGCTGGGATATATCTGTGATCTCTTCGGAAGAATCACTGCCATCACCAGTATCTGTTCCGCCAACTTCACTGATGTCACCGTCAGCTGACTCATCTGCAGCTCCAGTCTCCTCAGCAAGTCCCGGATCCTCTGTAGAACTCTCGATAACATTGTCACCAAGAGCACTCTGGTCTACATTATCCACAATACTGTCCTCATCATCTGATGAATCACTGCTCTCCTCTGCCTTTCCTGTTACATTGTCATTTACACGCTCCAGAGTTTCCTGCATCTCAGAGTAATCATAGTCCTGCTGGGAAATCTGCTGAAGCAGGTTTACGATGGTATTAATCTCATCATCTGTAAGAGTTACATTGTTATTATTGGAGATATTTACAACAATATTGTAGATATCGTCTGCATTCTGAACATTGTCTGCAATAACCTGCATTTTCGCCTGGTTGATAACAGTGGTAGCGTCATTCTTTCCTACAGAATCAGCAAGATTACCTGTAACTACCATCTCCTCAGTAGCAAGCTTCTTCTTGGTCTCATCAAGCTTCTGTCCACTGGCAGTCTCATATGCCATCTGGATACCGGTCAGTGCTCCTGTACCGGATACTTCAAACGGGCAGGCAGCAACAACCTCACAGTTGGTAACACCAGATGTGGAAAGGGAACTTGCGATCATATTGCAGGTAACCCAGTTCAAATTGGCGGTACGAACCTTGATACCACCGGATGTGGTAGGCTTCACATAAGCACAGCTCACTGTTCTTGTACCAATCTGCTCCAGCGGAACATAGGAACTTAAGTGATCCCTCTCATCCTGATTGGTAACGTAAATAATCTGTGCCTGGCTGGAATCTACTTTAAAATATTTCAGCATGGTGTTCTTCTGCTCATCTGAAAGATCTGCGCCAAGTGTAACAACCTTCATAGCATCTGCCATAGCCGGTACTGTGGAAACCATGCTTCCCATAACCATTGATGCGCTGCAGAGTAGCGTAGCTAATAATTTGCCTTTCTTCATAACTTTTCCTCCAACTTTCTGTCTGGGTTATAATCTGATCTTTAATGAAAGCCTCATACTCTGTAACGGCTTCCATGCACTGCACTTCTGTCTTTGCAGTTGTTTCATTTAGTACACTTATTATAACATACTTCTTATAGTTTTTGTAATTTTAATTGTTAATTCTCTCTTTGAACCTGAAAATATGTTTTGGTAAAAAAATTATTATATCAGCAGCTTTTCCAGAGCCTGTTACCGTGCAGGCTGTAAACAGTAATCCAGAACCTCCTGCACGGTCTTAACTGGTGTAATCTCAAGCTTCTCTTTTACCTCATCGGCCACATCATCAAGATCATCCATATTCTCATATGGAATAAACACATGCTTTACGCCAGCTCTTTGGGCAGCCATCAGCTTCTCCGGCAATCCGCCAATAGGCATAACACCGCCGCGAAGGGAAACTTCTCCTGTCATTGCTATTTCTGCTGGTGCAGGCTTTCCTGTCACCAGAGAGGATAATGCAGTTACCAGCGTGATGCCTGCTGATGGGCCATCCTTGGGAACTGCTCCTGCCGGCACATGGATGTGAAGATCATTTTCCTTGAATTTATCTGCAAATTCCGGATAGAGGGACTTCACAAGAGTAATGGCAATCTGGGCGGACTCTTTCATCACATCTCCAAGCTGTCCGGTAATGATCACCTTTCCATCGCCTTTTGTAAAAGAAGTTTCGATAAAAAGGATTTCTCCACCAGCACTGGTCCAGGCAAGACCGGTTACAACTCCAGGCACTGGATTTTCCAGAATCTTCTCATGATGGATTCCATGTCCCAAAAATTCTGCTACACGCTTCTCACTTACCGTAATGCTCTTCTGCTCACCCTTTACCAGCTTCACAGCTGCATATCTGCATAGCACATCCATCTGCTTCTTCAGTCCGCGGACACCAGCCTCCGCTGTATACTCTTCAATAATGCGGCGGATTGCCTCATCTGTCACCTTCAGATTCTGGGCTTTGATTCCCATGCTCTTCATTGCTTTCGGCAAAAGATGACGTCTCGCGATCTGAAACTTCTCTACTGCAGTATATCCAGGAAACTGGATTACTTCCATACGATTGAGCAATGGCTCAGGAATGGTATCGGTGGAATTGGCTGTACACACAAAAAGCACATTGGAAAGATCATAAGGAACATTCATATAATGGTCTGTAAAGCTTCCGTTCTGCTCCGGATCCAGCACTTCCAGAAGAGCACTTGCCGGATCACCGCCGTAATCTTTGGCGAGCTTGTCCACCTCATCCAGTACCATAACCGGATTTGCAGCTCCGCTTCTCTTCATTCCTTCCATAATCCTGCCTGGCATAGCACCTATGTAGGTTCTTCTGTGTCCTCGAATTTCCGCTTCATCACGGATTCCACCAAGACTGATACGCACGTATTTACGGTGAAGCGCACGGGCAATACTCTGTCCGATACTGGTTTTTCCAGTTCCAGGCGCACCTACAAACAATAAAATGGAACCAGACTGTTTCTTATTAAGAGCCATAACAGCAAGCTGCTGGATAATTCGCTCTTTTACTTTTTTCAACCCATAATGGTCTTCATTCAGGATTTCTTCTGCCTCGTTCAAATCAATTTCAGCAGGTTCCTCTGGCTTCCAGGAAAGACTTGTGGCAAAGTCCAGATAATCGTACAGCATGCCATACTCATGGCTGTCTTTTCCTTCCTGCTTCATGCGGTTCAGCACCTTTTCAGCTTCTTTGCGCGCTTCCTCATTCATGCCGGATTCCTGGATTTTCTTCTGGAAACGGCGCACATCAGAAATATTCTCCGGATGCATTTCGTCCAGCTGCTGCTGAAGAAATTCGATCTGCTTCCGGATAGCGGACTCCCGGTAAACTTTCTCATTGGAGTTCTTCTGCGCAGTCTCAGCTTCCTCACTGACACGGAAAATCTCCATCAGCTCATAGACAGCCTCTTCCATCAGATGCATGCGTTCTTTCCTGGAATCCACCTCGATCATATGGTATTTTTCTTCCCAGGAAAGGCTCATGTAACCAGCCAGGGCACTGACGGCTTCCGGATAGCTTTTCCAATGGTAGATCATGCTGCGTACCCAGACGCCCCACTGAAAGCCTTTTGCAAAATCCATCAGTTCTTTCTTGATCTTATCAAATTTCTCCTTTTCTTCTTCCGGGGAGATATCCTGGATATCCGGAAGATCTACCGCTTCTGCCTGAACCATGCCGTCAGTATATTCTACATGAGTCACCTGCACTCTTTTTCTGGTAGTAATCTTGACGCTGCCTTCCTCGTCTATATTCTCAATGATTCCCATCACGCCCACTGGAAAAATATTTTCCATGGAAATTTCCTCTGGGGCTATTTCTTTCTTCTGTAAAACGAAGAGAATTTCTTCTCCGATATTCTGTTCTTTAATTCTGCCTTCCGGAAACATATCTTTTTTAAAGAAAAATGTAACTTCCGGTAAAAGAAGAAGTTCATAAACTGGTATTGTAATCATACATGTTTCCTCCTTGTATTGTTAGCACTCCTTTAATATGAGTGCCAGATTTATTCTATAGAAAATGGCGAACTCATATGAATTCGCCATCTGAATCTATGATAGTTCATTATAGCACTAAATTAAAATTTTGCAATAAGAATCGAACATTCTTTCTGGAACATGGTAGTTTTTTGAAACATTTATTTCGAAACGGGAGCTAATTTTGCATTCTGATCTGTTCCCCTTTTATGGGCGCATAGGTATAAAGCTTCTCACCTTCCAGGTCCGCCTTGTGCATATCCACAGCACTGATCTGGTGGTTGTCGTAAGTATTATAATAGTAAATTCCCTTATCCGTATTACAGCAGGAAGTATATAGCGTAATCTCATACTTGTCTTCTCCCAGCTTGCAGCAGCCCCTCTGCTGGTCTACGCTGCCAAGAATGTGGAAAAACTGGCTTACACTTTCTTCTTCTGAATCCCCGGACAGAGAATTCATTTTTACAAAGGCCACCCGCACAAATCTTGACTGGGAGGAGAGATCTCCCGGCAGTCCCATGCCACCCATTCCCCGGCTGTACTGATTCAGTTCCAGATTTTCTGAAAAAGTGTTACTGCGGTTTTCCACAGCCAGCTGCATATAATTGTTCAGATTAAACATCTGATAGTTAAAGGGCGGATTGTTTGTGAGGACACCTACTGGATTATCATATATTTTCATTCCCTCTTCCAACGACTCCAGGGTAATACATTCCTCTTTGTCCGCAATAATCCAGTGCAGCTGCGCAACTGGCAGATCAGGAAGAAATGGGGTGTCAATCAGGTTCATATTCTTAAGAAGCTGGCGTGCTTCTTTCACTGTAGCACATTTTCCCAGAATCCATGGGATCAGTTCGAACTGAGTGATATTGTCTTTCCCCTCTACAGGCTTCTTGTAGCTGGCATTTCCAACGAAATTAAGGCCGGCGATTCCAAGACCTTTCTCATTGACCGCATCATAATACAGAGGATAGTTCTCCATAACACATGCCATTCCGATCATGGCATAATGATTTTTCAGCTGACCGCCTTCTCTTAAGTCAAATACATAATTTCTAGGCGTGATCACTACCTGGTCTCCATAGGAAATCTCATAATCCAGAGTTCTTCCAAAATAGAAATCCTTTGTTTTATAGGTTGCTGCTGTACACATATTCTGTTCCTCCATTCATCAGAGACTGTTTAAAAGTCAGTTCTGTATTACTGTTCACTGGTAACGTTCTGTAATCTGCATATTCCAAAAAGTTCCCAAGGCGTTGTATTTTCCAGTCTGTCATGTTATTATTTATAAAAATTGTGCATGAACGGTTCATCATTAGTGTTATATATTGTAGCACAAACTGTGAAAATTTAAACTCTTTTTTCCCGATTTCACACTTTTTTAAGAAAGGAACTTACCATGAATAAATCTATTGCAGTCGCAGGTACCGGATATGTAGGGCTTTCTATTTCTGTACTGCTGGCTCAGCATAATCATGTTGTTGCAGTTGACATAATTCCGGAGAAGATTGCTTTGATAAACCAGAAGAAATCTCCAATCCAAGATGAATATATCGAAAAATACCTGTCGGAAAAGGAACTGGATCTTACGGCCACCTCAGACGGAGAATCCGCCTACGCAGAGGCTGATTTTGTGGTAGTGGCCACCCCCACCAACTATGACAGCAGGAAAAATCATTTCGACACTTCCGCTGTTGAAGCTGTACTAAGCCTGGTCACAAGGGTGAATCCTGCTGCCACAATTGTGATCAAATCTACGATTCCTGTAGGCTACACAGAATCTATCCGAAAGAAGCTTCACAATAACAATATTATTTTCAGCCCGGAATTTCTCCGAGAGTCCAAGGCCCTGTACGACAATCTTTACCCAAGCAGGATCATTGTCTCCTGTGATGAACACACCAGAGAAGCAGCTCATACTTTTGCAGCACTTCTTCAGGAGGGTGCTCTTAAAGAAAATATCGACACCTTGTTCATGGGATATACGGAAGCAGAAGCTGTAAAACTTTTTGCCAACACCTATCTGGCACTTCGTGTTTCCTATTTTAATGAGCTGGATACTTACGCGGAAATGAAGGGGCTGAACACCCGCGATATTATCAATGGAGTCTGTCTGGATCCCCGGATCGGAACTCATTACAATAATCCTTCCTTTGGCTACGGCGGCTACTGCCTGCCTAAGGACACCAAACAGCTTCTTGCCAATTACAACGACGTTCCTCAGAATATGATGTCCGCAATCGTGGAAAGCAACCGTACCCGAAAGGATTTTATTGCTGATCAGGTACTGCAAAAAGCCGGCTATTACAACTACAATGAGGACAACCTTTATCAGTCAAGCCTGGAAAAAGAAGTGGTTATCGGCGTCTACCGCCTCACTATGAAGAGTAATTCCGATAATTTCCGGCAAAGCAGCATTCAGGGTGTTATGAAACGGATCAAGGCAAAAGGCGCCACTGTCATCATCTATGAGCCCAATTTGGAAAACGGTTCCACATTTTTTGGCAGCAAGGTTGTAAATAATCTGGAAGAGTTTAAAGAAAAAAGCCTGTGTATTCTGGCGAACCGTTATGACAAGGTCCTGGACGATGTGAAGAAAAAGGTTTATACAAGGGATCTGTTTTCCAGGGATTAAGAAACGAAAGCGTGTCTAAAAAAGGCTTCCGCAAGATGTACATCACAATTTGTGGGAGATTTTGCCCGGATGAGGGCGCCGCAGCGGGCTGCGTAGGTCGAATTCGAGCAAAATATACCGCAATCTGCACCATACAAAAACAGGCAGGAAACATAGCGATCAAGAGAGCAATAGCTCCGTTTAATCACTGTGTTTCCTGCCTGTTGTCTATGAAATCCGTTTTTTATTCACCATACTGGCAATTGCTCTCTTTCAATTGCCGGATGACTTTATCCTGAAATAGTGATTATAAGCATCCAGCACATCCTTACGTCCTCTCACGCGAATGGGAACCCGTTCTCCATTTCGGAGTAAAAACTCCTCTTCTACATCTGTAATGTGATCCATATTTACCAGAAAGCTTTGGTGGCAACGCAAAAAACGGGGATCCTCTATCTTTTTCTCAAGATTCCCAAGTTTTTCCGCAGTTTCAAGCACCGAACCATCCAGCATATGTAAGGTTACTGTATGGCGGTCACTTTCCAGGTATAAAATTTCATCCACGAAAGGATAACGATACTGTCTTCTGCATTTCACTGAAATCCGCCTGCGAAGCTCAGACTTCAGCAGTCTGTTTAAAATTGCTGTGGTCTGCTTCTCTTCTGCAGGTTTCAGAAGATAGCCGGATGCTTCTACCTCATAACTTTCAAGCGCAAAATCAGGTGAAGCAGTCAGAAATACAATAGGCGCTTTTACTCCCAGGTCACGCAGCTTCCGTGCCGTGTCCATTCCATTCAGATCGCCCATATAAATATCAAGAAAAATCAGATCTGGCCATATATAGCCCTCTTCAATGTCTGCAAGGAGGCTCTCTCCAGATTCATATTCCTGGATCTGCGCCTCCCTGCCATTTGTCTGAAAGTACACCATCAACTGACGCTTCAGCACAAAACGCTCAACTTCCACGTCGTCACATATGGCAATTCTGTTTACCAAAGCTCTCCCAAAGCCTCCTTGTACTTGACTAGTTTATTATAACACAACGTTCCCTCTCGGGGAGAAATCTGCATAATCGTCACGTTTCAGAGCATAATCCTCAATTACCTGCACTCCCCACTTTGTGGGATCTTTCAAGGCTTGCAAAGATCCTTCACAACCTCTCCGGCAATGATCAGTCCTGCAACAGACGGCACAAATGCTACGCTTCCCGGAATATCACGACGCTCTGTACATTTGTGCTTGGCACCTGGCGGGCAGATACAGTGGGTTCTGCAGCTGATGGACATATCCTCTATCGGTCTTGTAGGGATTTCCTCGGAATAAACCACTTTCAGCTTACGGACGCCACGTTTCTTCAGTTCGCGGCGCATAACCTTGGCAAGAGGGCAGACCTTAGTCTTATAAATGTCCGCAACTTTAAACTGGCTTGCATCCAGTTTGTTTCCGGCACCCATAGAACTGATGATCGGAACCCCTTTCTCCTTCGCCTTCATGACAAGGGAGATTTTTGCAGTAACGGTATCTACTGCATCTACAATATAATCATATTCTTCAAATGGAAAATCGTCTGCATTCTCCGGCAGAAAAAAACACTTATGTGTCTCCACCTTCACGTCCGGATTGATTTCCAGCATACGCTCTTTCATAACATCCGTCTTGTATTTTCCCACTGTTTTTCGCGTTGCTATGATCTGGCGGTTCAGATTCGTAAGGCATACCTTGTCGTCATCGATCAGGTCAAAAGCACCTACACCGCTTCTCACCAACGCCTCACACACATATCCGCCAACACCGCCGATTCCAAATACTGCCACTCTGGCACCGGCAAGCTTCTTCATCCCCTCTTCTCCAAGAAGAAGCTGGGTTCTTGAAAACTGATTTAACATAAATTTTTCTCTCCTCAATGAAAGACAGGCAACAGACTTTCAAACAGACATTTCTCTTTCAATAAGAAAACTGCGGTCTGTTCTATCTTCACATAAAAAGCCTGGGAAGCTTATCCACCCAGACTTTTGTCCACATTACCTTTCGGAAATATTTTATAATGACTGTGTTTTTCTGTCAATTATTTTTTCGCCTACACATAAATAAATTACAGCGTTCCTGTTCACTCCGTTCGCAGTATCATTACAGCCATTTTTTCAAAACATCACTCAGCTTATTCATATCCAGCGGCTTTGCGATATGTCCGTTCATACCTGTATTTTTTGCCAGCTGTACATCTTCTGCAAAAGCATTGGCAGTCATGGCAACAATTGGCAGTTCTCCTTTTTCACCGGGGAGGCTTCTAATTGCTGCGGTTGCCTGATAACCATTCAGAACAGGCATTTGGATATCCATAAAAATAAGGTCATACCGGTCTTTTGGAGAAACCTCCACTTTTTCAACTGCAATTTTTCCATTTTCGGCTGTCTCAACTTCTGCCCCTGTCATCTGCAGGATTTCCACTGCAATTTCTCTGTTTAACTCATTATCCTCGACCAGCAGAATCCTTTTTCCTGTGTAATCTGCTTCTGACAGATTCTCCAGATAATTCCTTGCTGTTTTTTCTTTTTTGTCAGAAACAAACTGCCGCAGTGTAGCGGTCAGCCTGGAACGGAATAACGGTTTTGCAATAAAAGCATCTACACCTGCTGCCTTTGCATCTTCTTCAATCTCGCTGAATTCATAAGATGTCAGTACAATGATGGTAATCTCTTTACCTATACGCTTCCGGATCTGTCTGGCAGTTTCTATTCCATCCATATCCGGCATCTTCCAGTCCAGAATAACAGCAAAATAATCGCACTTCAACTCGTGGCGTGCATAACAACGCTCAACGGCTTCTCTGCCGGAGAGAACCCATTCACCTGTAATACCGATTTCTTTCAGTGTGGCAACTGTACTTTCACAGCATGTCTTATCATCATCCACAACCAGAACAGGCAGATTCATCAGATTTTTGTCCTGTTCTTTTTCTTTTTCCTGAAGCTCCAGATAAATTGTTACTGTGATTTTAGTTCCCTTGTGCAAGGTACTGTCCACTTTAATAGTGCCATTCATCAGGTTCACAATATTTCTGCTGATTGCCATTCCCAGACCAGTTCCCTGAACCTTGGTTGTCCGGTGGTCATCTGCGCGGCTGAAAGGATCAAACATGATTTTCTGGAATTCCGGTGACATACCGATCCCATTATCCTCAATCGTAAATTCATAGCATCCAAGTTCTGAAAATCCATTTGGCTTTTCCTCTATGGAAAAAATAATATTCCCACCATCCGGTGTATACTTGATCGCATTACTCATCAGATTCACAAATACCTGCTGAATCCTCAAGCTGTCACCACAGACAGCCTCATGTTCAATATGATTGATGTGTATATCAAAATTATGTTTATGTTCATCAAGCACCGGTTTCGTAAGTGTAATAAGATTATCTACCAGCTCTGACAGATTGAAATCTTCCTGTGCCAGTGTCATTTTTCCACTTTCAATACGTGCCATATCCAATACTTCATTGATCAGCCCCAGCAGATGACGGCTTGATTCTGTAATCTTGCTGAGACATTCAATAACTCTGTCCTGACTCTCAATATTTGCTCCTGCGATTGCCGTCAGACCCACAATGGCATTCATTGGTGTCCGGATATCATGGGACATATTGGAAAGGAATTCTGTTTTCGCACGATTTGCATTTTCTGCGGA
>OLPW01002156.1_pt1 | contig 18053 bp, 18 predicted proteins | sample 1672161 | NCBI WGS metagenome assembly OLPW01 (sample SAMEA3136654, study PRJEB25190) | human gut metagenome
CTTCATTGTTGTACCCGAAGAAAACGAAAAATCCGAACCCTTCTCCAATCGGAAATAGGTTCGGATTTTTCTTGTTTGGTGGGCGCGGGTGGATTCGAACCACCGAAGCTGAAAGCAGCAGATTTACAGTCTGTCCCCATTGGCCACTCGGGAACACGCCCATATTCACTTTTTGTGTCCTTCGCCGGACGACTTGTTTATTCTATCATGCAGAAAGGCTTTTGTCAACTGTTTTTTTACCTTTTTCTTCAAATGCGTTTTCCGTGCAGAGAAACGGCAGGATAAGCCCTGCAGCCATGCAGGCACGGCAAAGTCGGAGAAAAAAAGCCAGCCGGAAGAAATTGATAGGCAAATTGCAAGAAAAACTCGGGACAATATGTGAAAAGTGCAAGACTTTTTGTCTCTGCATTGAAAAACGCAGTAAGGCGTGATATATTAAAAATGCAACAAAGTGCAACAAAATGGATGGTGCTTTTGTCACTCTGTGGCAAATCAGGCGGGATCAGTAGAAAAAGAAAGGCATAGCGACAAACCATGACGATTCAGGAATGTTATAGACAGATGGGCGCAAATTATGAGGATGTGCTCAAGCGGCTTTACAACGAAGGCATGATCTGCAGATTTACGCTGATGTTTTTGAACGACGACAGCTATCCGAAACTGGAGCAGGCATTGAAGGAAGGAAATGTGAAGGAAGCATTCCGTGCGGCACACACGCTCAAGGGCGTGTGCCAGAACCTGGGCTTTACCAACCTGTATCAGCCCACCTACGATTTGACCGAGGTGCTGCGCACAGGCACACTGGAAGGTACCAAGGAGCTGTTTGACAGCGTGACCTGCCAGTACAAAATCACCATCAATGCGATCCGTGCGCTCCAGTAAGTTCCGCATTTGGCTCGATCTCCAAACGGCATCCTTCCTTATAAAAGGCAGGATGCCGTTTTTTATTGCATTCTGCGCAGTTTTATGATATAATGCCGGACGAACTGAACAGAAAAACAGCAGGTGCCTTTTGCCGATGCACTGCACGGCGGAAAGGGTAAAAGGGAAGCGGGTGCAGATCCCGCACGATCTCGTCACTGTGATAAGGGAGTCCGCATCAGGGTGCTTTGCGCCAGCCACTGGAGCTTTTGCTCTGGGAAGGAGATGACGGGCGGCAATCTTTCAGTCAGGAAACCTGCCTGCTGTTGGTACGGGGGTGCAAACCCCAGATCACGAGGAATTGGTTGTACCAAAAAGCCCTGAAACAACAGAGGTCTTTTTGTCATGCCATCCGCAGGACAGAAGGGCCTCTTCTTTCATCTTTCTTTCCTGTACCCTTTGTTTGGTTCAAACCGCAATTTATCCAGCAGGAAAGGACAAGACAATGAGAAAGATCGAAACCAAAAAGCTGGCCGCAGCTGTTACGGCTCTGGCTCTGTGCGCCGGCGTGCTCACCGGCTGCGGCGGGGCTGCTTCCGGCACTGCATCCAGCACCGCTGCGTCTTCCGCTTCCAGCGAAGCGAGCAGCGAGGAGGCTGACGAAATGGCAGCAAAGAACGTGGCAGACCTGATCGATGCCATCTATGTGCAGGAGCGCAATGAGGATACCGATGCCCAGTGCGAAGCCGCCAAGGCTGCATGGGATGCCCTGACCGACACCCAGAAGGAACTGGTGGAAGGTGAGAATGCCGACCCCGACTACTTTGGCCGTGACACCGGCGATGCTTCCAAGGACGATGCCCGCAATCAGGACGACATTGGCGACAACGAGCTGCTGGTGGTCTCCTTCGGCACCTCCTTCAACGACAGCCGCGTGAAGGACATCAAGGGCATCGAGGATGCTCTGCAGGCCGCATACCCGGATTGGTCTGTGCGCCGCGCATTCACCGCACAGATCATCATCAACCATGTGCAGGCTCGTGACGGCGAAAAGATCGACAACATGCAGCAGGCCATGGACCGCGCTGTGGAAAACGGCGTGAAGAATCTGGTCGTCCAGCCCACCCACCTGATGCACGGTGCTGAGTACGACGAGATGATGGAAATGATCGACACCTACCGCGACAAGTTTGAATCTGTCGCTGTGGCTGAGCCCCTGCTGGGCGAGGTCGGTTCCGATGCCACCATCATCAATCAGGATAAGGAAGACGTTGCCAAGGCTGTCACCGCTGCTGCCGTGAAGGAAGCCGGCTACGACAGTCTGGATGCCGCTGCTGCGGACAAGGTCGCCTTTGTCTTTATGGGCCACGGCACCTCGCACACCGCAAAGGTGAGCTACAGCCAGATGCAGACCACTATGCAGACTCTGGGCTACGACAATGTGTTCATTGGCACCGTTGAGGGCAAGCCGGAAGAGACTGCCTGCGAGAACGTGATCGAGGCTGTTAAGGCTGCGGGCTACACCAAGGTCATTCTGCGCCCGCTGATGGTGGTTGCCGGCGATCACGCCAACAACGATATGGCCGGTGAGGATGCCGACTCCTGGCTGAGCCAGTTCAAGGCTTCCGGTGCTTTCGACAGCATCGACTGCCAGATCGCTGGTCTGGGTGAGATCGAGGATGTCCAGAAGCTGTATGTCGCCCACACCAAGGCTGCCATTGATTCTCTGAACGGTTGATCAAACGAACCCTCTCCGTCTCGCGGCCGCTTTGCGGCATCCGGTGGAGAGGGTTCATTTTTTATCTGAACAATGGTATAATAAAAGCTGATTTTTATAATGTAGAGGTATTTCCTATGAAACGCGTTTTTTCCTGTGTTGTCGCTGCTTCTCTGGCACTGAGTCTGCTGGTGGGCTGCGGCGCTTCTTCCACGGCATCTTCTGCAGCTTCCAGTGCTGCTTCTTCCGAGGCGGCATCCTCTGTGGATTCTTCTGCCGCTGAGACCGCCGCTTTGCCGGATGGTGTGTATACCGCCGAGTTTGACACCGACAGCAGCATGTTCCACGCCAACGAAGCCTGCGACGGCAAGGGCACCCTGACCGTGGAGAACGGCCAGATGACCTTCCATGTCAGCCTTGCTTCCACCCATATCGTCAACCTGTATCTGGGCAAGGCTTCCGATGCCGCCGACCACGAGGCCGATTGGCTGCAGCCCACCACAGATACCGTCACCTATTCCGACGGCACCTCGGAGGAGGTGTACGGCTTTGACATTCCGGTCACTGCTGTGGATACGGACTTTGACCTTGCCATTCTGGGCACCAAGGGCAAGTGGTACGACCATGTCGTCAGCGTGCGTGATGCCGTGGAAAAGGCTGCGGAAGCCGAGACCCCGGCAGACGGCACCTACACCTGTGATGTGACGCTGGAGGGCGGCTCTGGCCGTGCTGCTGTGGACAGCCCCGCAGCCCTGACCGTGGCGGATGGCAAGATGACCGCCACCATCGTGTGGAGCAGCCCGAACTATGATTATATGATCGTGGACGGCGAGAAGTATTTGCCCACTAACACCGAGGGCAATTCCACCTTTGAAATTCCGGTATCGGCGCTGGATACCGCACTGGATGTCACCGCCGATACCGTTGCCATGAGCACCCCCCACGAGATCGAGTATACGCTGACCTTTGATTCTGCAAGTCTGAAGTGACTCCTCCAGTCACCTTCTTTGGCAAAAAGATAAACTTTACCGTACTGCCAAAGCCTCCCTCTATGAGGGAGGTGGCACGGCGCAAGCCGTGATGGAAGGAGTTACCTATGAAGATCACTCGCAACCAATTTCTGAAACTGATCCCCGCTGCGGCGCTGACGCTGACCGGCTGCGGCAGCAAGGCTCAACCTGCCAATACGAAAAGTCTTATTTTCTCCCATCATTACCAGCTGGACTATGCACAGCAGTTCACAGCGGACTGCTATGAGGGCGGCTATACCATGCTGACCATCGCGGAGTCGGATGCACGGTTCCTTGTTGTGCCGGAAGATGCCGCGGAGGTGGACGGTCTGCCTGCTGATGTGACTGTGCTGCGCCAGCCGGTGGAGAATATTTATCTGGTCTCCACCTCGGTGATGGATCTGCTTTTGCATCTGGACGCACTGGACAGCGTGGCCTTTTCCGGCACCAAGGCCGAGGGCTGGTATCTGCCCGCGGTGCAGCAGGCCATGGAAGAGGGAAAAATCGCGTATGCAGGCAAGTACAGCGCCCCGGATTACGAGCAGATCCTGGCAGCGGGCTGCCGCCTTGCCATTGAGAATACCATGATCCTGCACACGCCGGAGGTAAAGGAACAGCTGGAACACTTTGGCATCCCGGTGCTGGTGGAGCGTTCCAGCTACGAGAGCGACCCGCTGGCCCGCATGGAGTGGATCAAGCTTTACGGCATCCTGCTGGGCAGGGAAGAACAGGCCGAGCAGGTGTTTTCCGCGCAGGAGACAGCCGTTCAGCCCATCCTCTCGCAGAAACCCACGGGAAAAAGCTGCGCTTTCTTCTCGCTGACCACCAACAACCTTGCCACTGTGCGCAAGGGCAGTGACTATGTGGCCCGCATGATCGAAATGGCAGGCGGCAGCTATGTCTTTGCGGACCTGACGGACAATGGTAACAGCCTTGCTACCATGAACCTGCCGCTTGAGGACTTCTATGCAGGTGCAAAGGATGCCGATGTGCTCATCTACAACAGCGCCATCGAGGGTATGATCGCATCGGTGAGCCAGCTGACCGAGCGTTTCCCACTGTTGAACGAGTTCAAAGCGGTGCAAAACGGTCAGGTGTGGTGCACCACCCAGAGCCTGTTCCAGCAAAGCATGGAGCTGGCAGACTTGATCGTGGATATGAACCGGGTGTTTACCAAGGGCACACCTGCCGCCAGTACCCTGAAATTCCTCACCCATGTGGATTAAAGAAGGAAAATTTTACAGAAAGGAAAGCCTATGACCCGTACCAGACGCCTTGCAGCCGCCTATATTGCCCTTGCGGCAGCCGTGGCTGTGCTTTTTGCGCTGAACCTGTTCTGGGGCAGCGTATCCCTTGCACCGGGTGCGGTGCTGACGGCGCTGCTGGGCAAGGGCGGCGATGCGCTTGCGGGGAACATCATCCTGCAGCTGCGCCTGCCCCGCGCGGTCATGGCGGCGCTGTTGGGGGCAGCCCTCAGCGCGGCAGGCTACCTGCTGCAGACTTTTTTTGCAAACCCCATTGCCGGGCCCTTTGTTATGGGCGTTTCCAGCGGCGCAAAGCTGGCGGTGGCCCTGACCATGGTGGTGTTTCTGGACCGCGGGATGCTGAACAGCTCGGCCACCATGATCGTGGCGGCCTTTGCGGGTGCCATGGCTTCCATGGCCTTTGTGCTGGCGGTGGCCCGGCGGGTGCAGCGCATGAGCATTCTGGTCATCTGCGGTGTGATGATCGGCTATATCTGCTCCGCCATCACCGATATCGTGGTGGCCTTTGCGCAGGATTCCAACATCGTCAACCTGCACAACTGGTCGCAGGGCAGCTTTTCCGGCGTGACATGGGCCAATGTGCAGGCTGCGGCACTGGTGGTGCTGCCTGCGCTGGCGGCATCCTTTCTGCTTTCCAAGCCCATGGCCGCCTACCAGATGGGCGAAGCATATGCCCGCAGCGTGGGCGTGAATGTCAAGCCTTTCTCGGCAGCGCTGGTGCTGCTATCCAGCCTGCTGGCGGCCTGCGTCACCGCCTTTGCGGGGCCGATCTCCTTTGTAGGCATCGCGGTGCCGCACCTTGTCAAGCAGCTGCTGGGCAGCGCAAAGCCGCTGTATGTGCTGCCGGGGTGCTGCTTGGGCGGTGCGGCTTTCTGCCTGTTCTGCGACCTGCTGGCCCGCAGTCTGTTCGCGCCCACGGAGCTGTCCATCAGCTCGGTCACGGCGGTGTTCGGCGCACCGGTGGTCATCTGGCTGCTGGTGCGGCGCAATTCAGAGCGGGAGGGCGCATGATGAACGAAAAAGCACTTTGCACTGCGCGGGAGCTTGCCATCGGCTACGGCAAGACACCGCTGCTCTCGGATATTTGCCTCGGGGTGCAGCCGGGCCAGATCCTGACCTTGATCGGGCCCAACGGCGCAGGCAAATCCACCTTACTGCGCACACTGGCGGGCCAGCTTGCCCCCATGGGCGGCACGGTGCTGCTGGAAGGCAGAAGCATTGCCGATTACACCGGTACCCAGCGGGCGCAGAAGCTGGCCCTCATGGCTCCCCACAGCCGCCGGATGGAGCTGACCACCTGCTTTGACTTTGTTTCGGCGGGGCGCTATCCCTACACCGGACGGCTGGGCATTTTGTCTGCCGAGGACAGGCAGCAGGTGCACAGAGCTTTGGAGCTGGTGGGCGCGGCACACCTTGCAGACCGGGATTTTAACCGCATCAGCGACGGCCAGCGCCAACGCATCCTGCTGGCCCGGGCACTGTGCCAGCAGCCGGAAGTGATCCTGCTGGACGAGCCGACCTCTTTTCTGGATATCAAGGGCAAGATCGAGCTGCTCACCATTTTAAAGGAGCTGGCCCATACCGGTCAGCTGGCGGTGATCCTGAGCCTGCACGAGCTGGAATTGGCCGAAAAAATAGCGGACACGGTGGTGTGCGTTTCGCCCGGTGGTGTTTCCGGCGTGCTGACCCCGGAACAGGCGTTTCAGCCGGAGAACATCCGCACCCTGTACGGCCTGACCGAACAGCAGTACACGGCTCTGTTCGGCACACCGGAGCCGGAAGCCGAAAAGGCACCCGCCGGAAAGCCGCAGTTTGAGCATTACGTCCGCAGCGGGCAGAAGCTGCTGCGCTGCGGCTATACCACCGGCACCTGTGCCGCGCTGGGGGCTGCAGGGGCGGCGCGTCTGCTGCTGACCGGCCGCGAACCGGAAACGGTGGCTCTGCGCACGCCCAAGGACATTGTGGTGGAGGTGGCTCCCCTCTGGTGCCGCAGAACGGATACAGGTGCGGTATGTGCCATCCGCAAGGACGGCGGCGACGATGTGGATGTGACTACGGGCCTGCCGGTGGTCGCATCGGTGGTGCTGGAACCGGATGCCCCCGGCGTGCGCATCTTTGGCGGCGAGGGGGTGGGCCGGGTGACGAAGCCCGGCCTTGACCAGCCCGTAGGCGAAGCCGCCATCAACCATGTGCCCCGCCAGATGATTGCCGAGGCGCTGGAACGGGAAGCTGAAAATGCTGCCTACACCGGCGGCTTTGCGGTGACCATCTCTGTGGAAGGCGGTGCCGAGACGGCAAAGCGCACCTTCAACCCGCACATCGGGGTGGAGGGCGGGCTTTCCATTCTGGGCACCAGCGGCATCGTGGAACCTATGAGCCAGCAGGCGATTCTGGATACCATCCAGCTGGAAATGAATCAGGCCGCACTGCGTGCAAAAAATGCCCCCGGCCCCCGGCGGCTGGTGCTGGCCCCCGGCAACTACGGGCTGGATTATCTGGCCGGCGCTCTGCCGCAGTTCGAGCGGTTCCCGGTGGTCAAAACTTCCAACTTCATCGGGGATACGCTGGATATGGCTGCCACGGCCAAATTTGAGGAAGTGCTTCTGGTAGGCCACGTGGGCAAGCTCTGCAAGCTGGCGGCAGGGGTCATGAACACCCACTCCCACACGGCGGATGGCCGCGCTGAAGTGTTCTGTGCCCATGCGGCGCTGTGCGGGGCCCGGCGCGAAGTGTGCGCTGCCCTGATGGATGCCGCCACCACCGATGCCTGCCTTGACATTCTGGACGGCGCACAGCTGCGTGCACCGGTGCTGGAAAGCATCCTTGCCGCCATCCAGATGCATCTGGACCGACGGGCAGGCGGGGCGTTCCGGGTGGGCGCGGTGCTGTTCTCCAACCAGCACGGCCCGCTGGGCGAGACAAAAACGGCAAAGGAGCTGATGCAGGAATGGCAGAACTGAAAGGTACATTTTACGGTGTCAGCGTCGGCCCCGGCGACCCGGAGCTGATGACGCTGCAGGCTGTGCGGCTCATCCGGCAGTGCCCGGTGCTGGCCGCGCCGCAGACTGCTTCCGGCCAGATGCTGGCGCTGGACATCGCCCGCAGTGCGCTGGGAGAAGCGCTGGACGGCAAGACCATCGTCCCGCTGTACTTTGCCATGAGCCGTGACCCGGCCGCGCTGGCGGCTTCGCACGAAAAAGCCGCCGCCGCGGTGCAGCAGTATCTGGATGCCGGGCAGGACGTTGCCATGCTGAACATCGGTGATGTTTCCATCTATGCCACCTTTGGTTACCTGCAGGAGATCTTGCAGGCCGGGGGTTATGCCACCGCCATGGCGGCAGGCGTGCCCAGCTTTTGTGCGGCGGCGGCGCGGCTGAATGTGCCGCTGACCGGCGGCATGGATACGCCGCTTACCATTGCGCCCGGCGGCTGGACAGACCGCGTGCTGGAAATGCCCGGCACCAAGGTATTGATGAAAGCCGGCAGGCAATTGCCTGTCTTATTGGATACCCTGCAGCAGGCAGATAAGCTGAAAAAAAGCGCACTTGTGTGCAACTGCGGTCTGCCGGACGAGCGGGTCTACCCGGATCTTTCCCTTGAGCGGCCGCAGGAACAGGCCGGTTATTTTGCCACCGTTTTGGTAAAGGAGTAACGTTATGGTACATTTTGTTGGTGCAGGCCCCGGCGCACCGGACCTCATCACCCGGCGGGGCGCGGCCCTGCTTCAGAAAGCCGACTGCATCATCTATGCGGGCAGTCTGGTGAACCCGGCCCTGCTGGGCCTTGCAAAGGCAGACTGCGCCATTTATAACAGCGCTGAAATGACGCTGGAGCAGGTGCTGGATGTGATGCGGCAGATGGAAGCTGCGGGTAAGATCACCGTGCGCCTGCACACCGGCGACCCCTGCCTGTACGGAGCCATCCGGGAGCAGATGGATGTTCTGGATGCCGAGGGCATCCCCTACGACGATACCCCCGGTGTGTCCAGCTTCTGCGGTGCAGCGGCGGCACTGAATGCAGAGTACACGCTGCCCACCGTCAGCCAGACCGTCATCATCACCCGCATGGAGGGCCGCACCCCGGTGCCGGAGAAAGAAAAGCTGGCAAGCCTTGCCGCCCACGGGGCAACGATGGTCATTTTCCTTTCCATCGGCCTTGTGGACAAAGTACAGCAGGCGCTTCTGGCAGGCGGTGCCTATACGTCGGATACCCCGGCAGCGGTGGTGTATAAGGCCACATGGCCGGAGGAAAAAACGGTGCGCTGCACCGTAGGTACGCTGGCGGAAAGCGTTCATGCAGCGGGCATCACCAAAACGGCGCTCATTGTGGCAGGCGGCTTTCTGGGCCGGAATTATGAGCGCAGCAAGCTCTACGACCCGGCCTTTACCACCGAGTTCCGCAAGGGGACAGACCAGTGACCCGCGCCTATCTGGCCTTTACGGCAAAGGGCCTTGCACTGGCCCAAAAACTGGCGGCGGCATATCCCGGCAGTGTGACCCGCTGCGGCCATGAAGCCGGGCAGGTGCACCTTGCCGATTGGACGGCCCGCCAGTTTGCCGGGAGCGATGCCCTTGTTTTTGTAGGTGCTGTGGGCATTGCGGTGCGGGCCATTGCGCCCCACTGCCAAAGCAAGGCGCAGGACCCTGCCGTTGTGGTGCTGGACGAGTGCGGCCGCTTTGCCGTGCCCATCCTTTCCGGCCACCTGGGCGGTGCCAACGACCTTGCCCGGGAGCTTGCCGCTGTGTGCGGTGCGGTGCCGGTGATCACCACAGCCACCGACGCAAACGGTGTGTTTGCGGTGGACGAGTGGGCAAAGCACCAGAACTGCACCGTGCTGGAGCCGGAGCGCATCAAGCTTGTCAGCGGTGCACTGCTGGCGGGCAAAACGGTGCAGTTTGCATCCGACTGGCCCATTGCGGGTGCACCGCCTGATGGAATCACGGCGGGAGATGCCCCGGACTTTGCCCTCACCCTCTGCCCGGCGGGGGATGCGCTGCATCTGGTGCCGCGCATCGGCGTGCTGGGCGTGGGCTGCAAACGCGGCACCAGCACCGAAACGCTGGCCGAAGCCTTTGCAGCTTTCTGTGCCCAGAACCGCCTTGCGCCGCAATGCATCACGGCGGCGGCAAGCATCGACTTAAAACAAAACGAGACGGGCCTGCTGACCTTCTGTAAGAGCCACAGCTGGCCGGTGCAGTTTTTCACAGCGGAACAGCTGCGTGCCGCTCCCGGCAGCTTTACGCCTTCGGCCTTTGTGCAGAGTGTTACCGGCGTGGACAATGTTTGTGAACGGTCGGCAGTGCTGGCCGCAGGCGGGACACTCGTTTTTCACAAATATGCCCATACCGGCGTGACCTTTGCGCTGGCCGTGCGGCCCTATGCCCCGGACTGGAGGTGGCAGAATGTTTGACCCGATGGAATTTGAGATCGACGAACCGGAAAAGGTAGTCTACGTGGTGGGCATTGGCCCCGGAGATGTTTACTACCTGACGCAGGAAGCCCAGAACGTTCTGGAACACGCAGATGCCATCTGCGGCTATAAACTTTATCTTGACCTGATCGAGCCGGAGTTCCCATGTGAGGAATATTATTCCACCGGCATGACCAAGGAGATCGACCGCTGCCGCTGGGCGCTGGAAAAGGCGGATACCGGCAGGCGCGTGGTGATGGTGTGCAGCGGCGACGCAGGCGTTTACGGCATGGCCAGCCCTGTGCTGGAACTGGCGCAGGATTACCCGGACGTTACCGTAGAAGTGGTGCCCGGCCTTACGGCCGCCCTCAGCGGCGGGGCTGTGCTGGGCGCGCCGCTGGCCCACGATTTCTGCGTGATCTCCCTTTCCGACCGGCTTACCCCGTGGGAGGTCATCGAAAAGCGGCTGGCCTGCGCCGCGCAGGGAGATTTCTGCGCTGCACTCTATAATCCTTCTTCCAAGGGCAGGCCGGACTACCTGCAAAAGGCAGTGCGCATCCTGCGCGCAAACGGCAAGGCGGATGATACCGTCTGCGGCCTTGTGCGCAACATTGGCCGCGAGGGCCAGAGCGCCCGGGTGCTGACGCTGGCCGAGCTGGAAAACACGCCGGTGGATATGTTCACCACCGTGTATATCGGCAACAGCAATACCCGCGCCCTTTCGGGCCGGATGGTCACGCCGCGGGGGTACCGTAAGTGAAGGCGGTCGTGTTCAGCGGCACCACCGAGGGCCGCCGCTTCTCCAAAAAGCTGGCAGAGCTTGGCGTTGCGGTAACGGTGTGCGTGGCAACGCCGCTGGGGGCCGAGGAGCAGGGCGAAATGGCGGGCATCACGGTGCACGCCGGGCGGCTGCAGCCGGATGCCATGGCGGCATTGCTGGCGGGAGCTGATCTCTGCGTGGATGCCACCCACCCTTATGCAGTGGATGCCACCAGGAACATCCGCGCTGCAGCGGTGCAGGCGGGCGTGGAATACCGCCGCCTACTGCGTGCGCAAAGCCCCTTGCCGCCCGGCTGTGCGGTGTTTGAAACAGCAGCGCAGGCTGCAGAATATCTGGCCGGGACAGAGGGCAATATCCTGCTTGCCACCGGTGCCAAGGAGCTGGCTGTGTTTGCCGGGCTGGAACCGGCGCGGCTTTACCCGCGCGTCCTGCCCACGCCGGAGGGCATTGCCGCCTGTGAAGCGGCCAATGTCCCGCACCGGAACATCATTGCCATGCAGGGGCCGTTCAGTCTGGCGCTGAATAAGGCGTTGATAACACAGTTCCAGATCCGGTACCTCGTCACCAAGGACGGCGGCGCAGCGGGCGGCTTTGCCGAGAAGGTGCAGGCCGCTGCCGATACCGGCGCACAGCTGGTGGTGCTGCGCCGCCCGCCGGAAACTGGCGAGACGGAAACACAAATTTTAGCGTATTGCAAGGAGATTTTGCAATGGTCACACTGATCGGCATGGGCAGCGGAAAATGGGAAGCCCTTTCGGCGCAGGCACAGCAGGCTGTGCGCAGCGCGGGCCTTGTGTTCGGTGCAAAGCGGCTGCTGGCGGGCCTGCCTGCAGACTGCACGGCCCGGCAGTTCGCGTTCTACCAGCCCGCTGACATTCTGGAAACACTGGCACAAGACCCCGGGCAGGATGCTGCCGTGCTTTACAGCGGCGATACCGGATTTTACTCCGGTGCGTCCGGTCTGCTCACGCCGCTGCGGGCGCTGGGCATCCCCGCGCGGGTGTATCCGGGCGTTTCCAGCATCCAGCTGCTTTCAGCGGCGCTGGGCCGACCGTGGCAGGACTGGAAGCTGGTTTCGGCCCATGGCTGTGCCTGCGACCCGGTGGCCGAGTGCATGATGAACCGTTCGGTGTTCTTCCTCACCGGCGGCACTGAAACGCCCGCCTCTCTGTGCCAGAAGCTGACCGATGCCGGTATGGGCGAAGCCCACGGCGTGGTGGGCGAAAACCTTGGCACCGAGGCGGAAGCCATCCGCTACGGCTCTGCTGCAGAGCTGGCGGGGCAGAGCTTTGCACCACTCAGCGTGCTTCTGGTGGAAAACTTTGATCTGCCGCAGCTGCGTGCGCCGGGCTTCCCGGACGAAAGCTTCATCCGGAGCGAGGTGCCCATGACCAAGCAGGAGGTGCGCGCTGCTGCGCTGGCAAAGCTGGCGGTAATGCCCACCGACACTCTGTGGGATGTGGGCGCAGGCACCGGCAGTGTGAGCGTGGAGCTTGCGCTGGCGGCACCCAAAGGCCGCGTTTACGCCGTGGAGTGTGAACCGGATGCCTGTGAACTGATCCGTAAAAACCGGGCAAAGTTCCATGCTTGCAACCTCATCCTCATCGAGGGCCGCGCACCGGATGTGCTGGCAGACCTGCCTGCGCCGGATGCCGTGTTCATCGGCGGCACAAAAGGCGGCATGGAAGCCGTGCTGGATGAAGTGCTCGGCAAGAATCCGAACGCACGCATCTGCATTTCGGCCATTGCGCTGGAAACGCTGGGCGCTGCCATTGCCGCCCTCACGGCCCGGGGCCTGACCGCAGAGGTAACGCAGATCGCCGTCAGCCGCACAAAACCGGCGGGCCGACTGCACCTGCTCATGGCCAATAACCCCATCTTCCTCATTACGGGTACACGTAAATGATGCAATTCCTCATCGCCGCGCCTTCTTCCGGCAGCGGCAAGACCACTGTTGCCTGCGCAGTGCTGGCGGCGCTGAAAAAGCGCGGGGCCGACCCCTGTGCGTTCAAAAGCGGGCCGGACTACATCGACCCCATGTTCCACCGCTCAGCTCTGCAGGTGGACAGCCACAATCTGGATCTGTTTCTTTCCAATAGGGATATGGTGCGGGCCATTTTTGCCCGCTATGCCGCCGGGCATGGTGCCGCCGTGTGCGAGGGCGCTATGGGCTTTTATGATGGTCAGGGCCTGACCACCCGTGCCAGCGCTTGGGAACTGGCGGATACGCTGGGCCTGCCGGTGCTGCTGGTGGTACAGCCCAAGGGTGCCAGCGTGACGCTGGCTGCGCAAATTCAGGGCCTTGTGAACTTCCGCAAAAACAGCCATGTTTCGGGCATCCTGCTCAATGATTGTTCCGAAAAGCTGTATAAAATGCTCAAGGTCCTGCTGGAAAGGGAGACCGGCCTGCCGGTGCTGGGTTATCTGCCCCATTTGCCGCAGGCAGCGGTAGAAAGCCGACACCTCGGCCTGAAGACTGCAGATGAAATTGCCGACCTGCAGGAAAAGATCGCCCTGCTGGCCGATGCACTGGTGCTGGATTGGCAGCGCCTTGCCGTGCTGACCGAAAAGCCTGCGCCGGAAGCTTTGCCGGGAGCAGCTGCACCCACATCCGTCCGCATTGCGGTGGCAAAGGACGAGGCGTTCTGCTTTACCTATGCCGAAACGCTGGACGCACTGCGGGATGCCGGGGCGGAGCTTGTGCTTTTCAGCCCGGTGCAGGATGCGGTTTTGCCGGAAAATATAGGCGGGCTGTATCTGCCCGGCGGCTACCCGGAGCTGTACGCCAAAACTCTGAGTGAAAACAAAACCATGCTGGCTTCCATCCGGCAGGCCGTGCAGGCGGGCCTGCCCACAGCGGCCGAATGCGGCGGCTTTTTGTATCTGGGCCGGAGCCTTGAGGATGCCGACGGTAAGGCGTGGCCCATGGCAGACGTTCTGCCGGGCGATGGCATCCGGGTGGGAAGGCTGGTGCGCTTTGGCTATGCCGAAATGACCGCCAAGGCGGACAGTATGCTCTTCTGCGCCGGAGAAACGCTGCCCATCCACGAATTCCACCACTGGGATTCCACCGCAAACGGCACTGCATTTACGGCCTGCAAAAACGAAAAAATGCAGTGGGAATGCGGCTTTGCAAACGAGAATTTCTATGCGGGGTTCCCGCATTTATACTGGGCGGGCACGCCCCTGCCGGGCCGCTTTGTGCGCGCGGCAGAACGATACAGCAAAACAAAAGGATGACCAAAATGACCGAAACGGAACTGAATGCACTTTTGGCGGGTATCACCCCTGCCAACGAAGCTGCCCGCGCGGCGGCACACGCCCACTGGGCCAGCCTTGCAAAGCCTCTGGGCGGGTTGGGCCGGCTGGAGACCATGCTGGAGGATGCCGCCGCCCTTACCGGCAGTGCGGAGCTTGATCTTTCCCGCCGGGTGGTGGTGGTGCTCTGCGCGGATAACGGCGTGGTGGCGCAGGGCGTGAGCCAGACCGGGCAGGAAGTGACCCGTGCCGTGGCCGAAAACCTTGCCATGCGGCGCACCAGTGTGTGCCAGATGGCCCGCACGGCCCACTGCGATGTTCTGCCCGTGGATATGGGCATGGCAGGCGAACCGGTGCCCGGCGTGCGCAGCTGCCGCATTGCCGCAGGCACGGCGGATTTTACCCAAGGCCCTGCCATGAGCCGGGCCGAGGCCGTGCAGGCCGTTGGGGAGGGCATTGCCCTTGCCCGGGAACTGGCAGAGGATGGCTACAGGCTCATCGCCACCGGTGAAATGGGCATTGGCAATACCACCACCTCCAGCGCGGTGGCGGCGGTGCTGCTGGGCCAGCCCGTGGAGCTTATGACCGGGCGCGGTGCGGGCCTCTCGGACGAAGGGCTTGCCCGCAAGGTGGATGCCATCTGCCGCGGCATCCTTTGCAATGAACCGGACCCGGAAGACACATTGGATGTGCTTGCAAAGCTTGGCGGCTTTGATATCGCGGGCCTGTGCGGTGTGTTTCTGGGCGGTGCACTGGCCGGTGTGCCGGTGCTGGCAGATGGTTTTATCAGCGGGGTGGCCGCGCTGTGCGCCGTGCGGCTGTGCCCGGCGGCGGCAAAGGCTGTGTTTGCAAGCCACTGCTCGGCAGAGCCTGCCGCGCGCATCGTGCTGGAAGCACTGGGCAAGGCACCCCTCATTACGGCGGGGCTGCATCTGGGCGAGGGCACCGGCGCGGTGGCCAGCATCCCGCTGTGGGATATGGCGCTGGCCGTATACGGCGGGTGCTACTCCTTTGCGGAGGGCGGCATTGCGCCGTATACGCCCCAATGTTGACGCTGGTTCTGGGCGGCGCGGCCAGCGGCAAAAGTGAATATGCCGAGAGCCTTGTGCTGAAAACCACCGGCCCCCGCTACTATCTTGCCACCATGCAGGTGTGGGATGCCGAGTGTGCCGCCCGGGTGGAAAAGCACCGCAAAATGCGGGCCGCAAAGCAGTTTGTGACGGTGGAGTGTCCCTTGCATTTGGACAATGTGCGCCTGCCTGCGCGGGGCACCGCCTTGCTGGAAGACCTTGGCAACCTTGCCGCCAACGAGCTGTACGACCCGGCGGGAGCAGGGGAAAACGCGGCCAAAGCCATCCTGCACGGGCTGGAAAGCCTTGCAGCCCAGTGCGAAAACCTCATCGTTGTTTCCAACGAGGTGTTCAGCGGCGGGGCCGACTATGCCGGTGACACAGGCCGCTATCTGCTGGCACTGGCGCAGGTAAACAATGCCTTTGCCGCCCGGGCAGATGCGGTGGTGCGGGTGGTATGCGGCATCCCCGTGTACTATAAAGGAGTGGAAAAATGATCGTTTTGCAGACCATCGCGGTGGCCTTTGCCATGTTTTCAGCCATCCCGGTGCCGCAGTTCGAATGGAACGAAAAGAATATGCGTTATGCCATGTGCGCCTTCCCGCTCATTGGTGTCGTTATTGGTGCGGCGTGGTGTGTGTGTGGCGCGCTGCCCCTGCCGGGCTTTGCCAAGGCGGCGGGCTTTGCGCTGATCCCGGTATGGATCACCGGCGGCATCCATCTGGACGGCTATGCCGACACCTGCGATGCCCTTTCCAGCTACGGCGACCGAGAAAAGAAGCTGGAAATATTAAAAGACCCCCATTGCGGTGCCTTTGCGGTCATCCGACTGTGCAGCTATTTTCTGGCCTATTTTGCCCTGTGCACCTGTGTGAGTTTTACACCCCGCGTGGGTGTGCTGTGGGTTCTGGCACTGGTGCTGGAACGGGCGCTTTCGGGCCTTGCGGTGGCATCGTTCTCCATGGCAAAAAACACCGGTCTTGCACACACCTTTGCCACTGCAGCAGACAAAACTGTGGTGCGCCGGGTGCTGGCGGTGCTGGCCGCAGTGCTGTGCGTGGGTATGGCGGCGCTGGGCGGCTGGGCGCTGGTGCTGGCAGCGCTGGCGGTGCTCTGGCGCTACCATGCCGTGAGCCGGAAGCAGTTCGGCGGCATCACCGGCGACCTTGCCGGGTGGTTTTTGCAAAAGGCCGAGCTCTGGATGCTGGCGGCACTGTGTGCCTGCCAGTGGGGAGGGCTGCTATGATCTTTATTACCGGGCCGCTCTACAGCGGCAAGCGCACCTTTGCGCAAACACTTCCCGGCAAGCGTCTTTCGGACGTGCAGGTATTGGCTGCCGATGCCGCCGACCTGCCTGCCTTGGCAGACAAGCTTGCCCATGAATACGATATCCTCATCGCCACCGAGGTAGGCGGCGGTGTTGTGCCGATGGATGTCAAACAGCGCGCAGACCGCGAGGCGGCGGGCAGGCTTGCCTGCCTGCTAGCCGCACGGGCAGAGTGCGTGGTGCAGATGTTCTGCGGCATCCCCACGGTTTTGAAAGGAGAATTGTCTCAATGCTGATTTATCTTCTGCGTCATGGCCAGACGGAATACAACGCCCAGAAGCGTTATCAGGGCCAGCGCGATATCCCGCTCTCACCCGAAGGCGCTGCCCAGCTGCGCCGGGCAGATTTTGACCCCGATGTGGTCTATGTTTCCACCCTGCAGCGCACCAGCCAGACGGCGCGCATCCTGTTCCCGGAGGCAAAGCTTGTGCCGGTGGACGGCCTGAAAGAGATGTGCTTTGGCAGCTTTGAGGGCCGCAATTTCATCGAGATGGAAAAGGACCCCGAGTATCAGGCATGGGTGAAGGCCAACTGCGAAAGCCCCTGCCCGGATGGAGAGCGCAAGACGGATTTTTCAGACCGCATCTGCCGCACCGTGGCAGAGCTGATCGATAAAGCTCTTGCCGCAGGCGAAGAGCGGCTGGTCATTCTGGCCCACGGCGGCACCCAGATGGCCGCCATGGAGCGGTTTACCGTCCCCCACAGGGACTATTACGCATGGTGCGGACCCAATGCGGGCGGCTTTGTACTGGATGCAAAGGACTGGACGGAAAAGCATCTGCTGTATCTCGTGAAGACCGTCCAGTACACAAAGGAGAGCAGGGCATGATCCTTCAGGCAGTTGTCGGCGGTTTTGTGCTGGACGCGCTCTTCGGCGACCCGGCGTGGCTGCCGCACCCGGTGGTGCTTATGGGCAGATGCATTTCCCGGCTGGAAAAATTCCTGCGCGCCCGCCTGCCCGGCACCCCGCAGGGCGAGCTGCTGGGCGGTGCCGTGACGGCGTTCTGCCTGCCGGTGGGCACCTTTCTGGTCACGAGCCTTGTGTGTCTGGCAGCGGCAAAGCTCAGCCCATGGCTGGGCCTTGCGGTGCAGATGTTCTGGTGCGGGCAGGCGCTGGCGGCAAGGGGCCTTGCGCAGGAGAGCACAAATGTGTACGCTCAGCTTATTAAAAACGACCTGCCCGCCGCTCGCAAAGCCGTGAGCCGCATCGTGGGCCGCGACACCCAGAACCTGACCGCAGAGGGTGTGACCAAAGCTGCAGTGGAAACGGTGGCCGAAAATGCCAGCGACGGCGTCATTGCGCCGCTGCTGTATATGCTCATCGGCGGGGCACCGCTGGCGCTGACCTACAAGG
>OLPW01002157.1_pt1 | contig 18047 bp, 18 predicted proteins | sample 1672161 | NCBI WGS metagenome assembly OLPW01 (sample SAMEA3136654, study PRJEB25190) | human gut metagenome
ATATATAGATCATGTAGAAGAAATTGTATTAGGGTGTATGGGGATAGCCGCAATCGCATTGATTATTGGATTTGGCATTTTATTAGCAAGAGAATATGAGGAAGGCGTGTTGCTGACATTATTTTGTGCAGCAATGAATTATATCGCAATACCGCTGATAATTTTATTTTTGGAAAACATCATTCCATTGCTAATATTAATTGTAGTGGGTATTATAATTGGATTTGTAATAGGATTAGGAGAAAGTGGAGGAGCAATGCAGTGAAGGTGTACATACAATGAATGCAAAAGTAGAAGCATATAATCTGTTTTATCGGCGGATTGAGGATGTGAGAGGAACATTGGAAATTCCTGTGGATCAAGGTAAAAGTCCGATGATAGCGTTGGAAAATTCATTCTCGGAAAATCTTTCATGCTACAGTGTTAATACAAGAGGTGAATTTATCAGATCATATAGTTCGTTGGAAGAAGCAAAAATAGGAGCTATGTATTGGCTTAAAGTATGGGGTGGAATTGATAGTGAGAATGTCATTCCTTATGGAACTATCCGTAGCGATGAAGAAGAGGTTCATAAAAGAGACGTTCGAGAAGCTGAATTGTATATGACTTTCATCACAAGATATGCGGATGTTATCGAGGTGATTAAAAAATATGATTATCCGGGGAATGCTGCAGATGAAGTGGCAGAAGTACTTGGAATTACTCGCAACGAAGTCGGGTTCATATATGATATGTTCGATCCGGGATTGTTTTCAGCTTCAAGGATTCGGACGATAAAGACAATGTTAGAAGATACTCTATGAGATATTATTAATTTCACATTGTATACGAGCAGTCAGATCCCTTGAGCGAAGCAAAAACAGGGGAAAGAAGAGGGAGTATTATGCGTAGAGAAGATATGATAAGGATATTTGAAGATACAATGTTACTGTGTGATACAAATGAAATTCTAATGAATAAGATTAATTATTCTATGAATCACAACCGGGTGATATCGGACGAAAATGAATACGATATTTTCAAGAATCTTATACACGGACATGAAACAGGAAAAGAAGCAAAGATTATCGTTTCAAAGAAAAGAAGCTTTGAGGCGGCTTCAGAGTATAAAGGAAAACATATCAGTGTGCTAAACTTTGCTTCAGCAACCAATCCAGGTGGCGGGGTGACAAAAGGAGCCAGTGCTCAGGAAGAATGCTTATGTAGAATCAGTACTTTGTACAAATGTATATCAGCAAGTGAGATTACAGAAGCATTTCATAAAAAACACAGGTATGCATTGAAAACAGGAAAGATGAATTCTCTTTATAATGATGATTGCATACAAACGTGCGACGTGACGGTATTTAAGAGCGATACTGCCAAACCGGTTCTTTTATCGGAGAAAGACTGGTTTGATGTAGATGTAATTAGTTGTGCAGCACCAAATCTGAGATATATGTTACAGTATGATAAAAACTGGAAAAAGACTGTTACGGATAAAAAGTTGTTTGATATATATAAGAAGAGAATAAATCGAGTCTTAGACATAGCAAGTAGTGCGAAATCGGACGTTATTATTTTGGGAGCTTTTGGATGTGGAGCCTTTGCAAATCCGCCGGAGCTGGTTGCGAAAGCAATGCATGCAGCAATTGACGAACATAAATATGATTTTGAAACTATCGAATTAGCCATTTACTGTTCGTCGAGAGATACATTGAATTATGAGGTGTTTGCAAAGGAATTTGCTGTTTAACAGAAAAAATTAAAAAAATAATAGTAAGGCATAAATAGGACAAAAAATGTCTTAAATATGATATGATGGCATCAACAACAAAAACAGCACAAAGTAGGAGGCGCCTATGAGAGAAGAAGAACTCAGAACATCAATTAAAACAGTTTATGGAATGCTTTGGGACGTATTGGCTTTATATGAAAAAACATCCGGCTATAATGAGATTCCGAGTGAAGAGAAGAACAAAGAAATTGATATTTGGGATTATATGGGAGAAAAATTACTGGATATCAGGAAGAAAGTAGATGTTCTATTCCTTGGAGAAACAGAAGTAAAGGAAAAACTGACACAAATCGTGGATGAAACAGAAGTGTTTGTAAGAAAGTACGAAATCCCAGGGGTGGTAACAAGATGGAAGAAAATCAATCCTAAGATCCTATATTTTGATTGTGCATTTGATCTAAAGAAAGCATGCCCGAAGGAATATAGCGAAATCGCTATGGGATTGTGTGATGCAAAACTTGCATGCTATCCGGATGAAAAGCAAATGACCGATCAGGAAAAATATTTTTCGGAAATTCAGAGAAAGAATGAAGATGGAAATCTTAGATACTCAGAGGAAAGAATCTTTCAGAATGAACTGTTGAGGACACTGACGCTGGTGTTTGAGGAAGATTTTGAGGGATGGTTGTAGAAGGATGAAAGGAGAAAATAACAATGATTTATTACAAAAATTATGATCAAATTGTCAAGAAAATAACTGACGGATATGAATTTGGAAATGTATATGATTATAGAACTAATACAGAAATAAAAGCAACTATATCGAGTTTTGATGATGTTTCTTATAATTTTCATATTCTTTATGAAGTAGAATCTTCTGATTGTGAGAAAATCAAAGGTAGAAAAACAGAGATAGTGGAACAAATAAAAAATGCAAGACAAAAATTGATTGATGTGATAAAAAAGGATGACTTTTTTTGTTCAGAACGTTCTATTTCTAATGCTATTAGGTTGAATGATAATAAAGCTAGATATATATATAGTATGGGGAATACATCTAGTTGTAAAATTGATCCTAATGGAATTGAAAAATATATAGCAATATATCATAAACAGTTTTTGTATATGATTTGCTTTGAAACTTTATATGTGGATAATAAAAAAGTTAACTGCATAATTGGGAAATTACAATATTACAGATGTTTAGTAGATGAAAATGGGGTAGGACTTATCAACAAAAATGCGAAGGGAGAGTTTGATTGTTGCTATCCTAAAAAGAATAAAGATAAAGAAGAAAAGTCTGATAAGCGAGGAATTTATAATTCAGCTTTCACAGTTGAGAATGAGGCAGAAAAAATAATAACGTCATTTAAAGAATTTTTAAAAAAGCAATAAGTAGAGAAAGTAAACGTAAACATAAAGGTTAAAATCAACATGTCAAGATTCAAAGAACAAGAATTAATCCAGGCCCTAAAGTCCACCGGTGCAACAAAACAAAACCCGGCAACAGTGACAGAAATACATGACAAACTGAATGCTTTGGAAGAAATCCGTGCGGGGGAAGCCAATGAGCTTCCCCGTACGATAGATTCTCGAAGTGTATCCCGGAATCTGCGACAATTACTTGGTACAGACGAGGAAATCGAGCAGATAAAATTAGATGCAGAAGGAAATGGTTTGAAAGAAAAGAAGGATTATTACCTTGGATTCAGAAAGCGGGAAAGGAAGATAACGGGCTACTGGTATGAGAAAAAAATTGTGGAAGATGTACCGGGAGAATTCCCAAGATTTTTGATGGATGCGGTAATCTATTCCAAGGTTTTAACACCGGAATTTAAGCCGGATTATTATAGTAATCTTCAGGATATTTTTGGTTGCGGTCAGGTGAAGAACATGACAGATTTTATGGAACAAATCGTAGAATATATGCCGTATTCAGAAAGTGATGATGGTGGCATAAATGTCATGAAGAATGTGTTGGAGATTCAGGATGCAATCGACAGAAGGAAGAAGATTAAGTTTAAATTAGAGGCATATCGATACGAAGATGAAGAATTTCATCTGAAGTCGATCGGTGATCAGAATCGTTGTGTGTCACCTTTTCAGATTATGATGAGTAATGGGCGTTATTACCTGATGGCAAAAAAAGTGCATGTCCCAGATTTTCTGTTTTACCGGATCGATTTGATGAGCGAAATCCAGATACTGGATAATCTGAAAAGTGAAGAAGTGCAGAATAGTGAGTGGATGAATCCGCAGAAGTTTATGACAGCAAATCCTTATTTTTATTCTGGGATGTTAAAAGAAGATGTCATAATTGGATTTGAAGAGGAACAGGTTACGCAGATTGTAGACTGGTTTGGAGCACAGGAAAATGGATTGTACGAAATTCTGGGAACTTATTATTCGGAAAAGCAAGTGAAAAATAAGGAAACAGATTGGTTAGAAAATAAATCTGTGAAAATGGTACGGCTGAAATTTCCAAAAGTAAATATTAAAGCTTTTTCTTTTTGGCTGATGCAGTATATAGACTGTCTGGAAATTCTGGAAGGCGATAAAACTAAATTGATACTGAAAGAACGGATGAAAGAGGCTTTGGAAAGACGAATCAAATAATTAGAGCGAGAGGGAAAAATCTCTCGCTCTAATAAGATACATTTATTTTAAATATTAATTGGCTTGCGCACGTTCGGACAAAAAAAGTCCTATTATTTTTATGATATCAGATACAACAAGGATAAATGATATTCAAAAGGAAGAACTCTTTCAGATTACGAAGGCGGATATCCAAATGCTAGGAGAGGGAGAAAAGAAGGAAAGAAAATCAGGAGTAGCCAGAAAAGAATTAGACGAAATGGTCGGATTAGATTCTGTTAAAACAGTAATTCATAAAGCAATTGCCAAACATAAGATAAACAAGCTTTGTATGGAGAAAGGTCTTCAAATGGATAAAGCTTCTTTACACATGGTCTTTACAGAAAATCTGGGAACAGCAAAGACTACTGTAGCCAGATTGTTTGCAGAGATTATGAAAGATGAGAAAATATTATCAACAGGCGTGCTTGTAGAGGCAGGGCGTGCAGATCTTGTAGGTGAACATGTAGGAGCTACAGCACCAATGGTTAAGAAAAAGTTTAAAGAAGCAGAGATGAATCTGGCAGAAAGAATATGTCAGATGGACAAAACAAAAATTGCAACAGAAGTGCTGACTACCATTGAGGAAAGCGATATTCCGGCGATTCCGCTAGAAACAAAAAGGCAAATAAAGAAGATTGGATTTGCATGTTAAGTGATACCGGAAACGGTAAAATTTGGAGTGTGTTAGGGGCTTCTTAGGAATGAAAGGAGATGATTGGCATAGCTACTTATGTTGTTTCGGATATTCATGGAGAGTACGAATTGTTTATCGGATTGCTGGAGAAAATCCGGTTGAAACAGACGGATACGTTATATGTTCTTGGAGATATTCTGGACAGAGGTCCGCATCCGATTCAGATTATTCTGAAGCTTATGGAAATGCCAAATGTAGTATGTCTGACAGGAAATCATGAGCTTATGGCATTAGAGTGTCTGGAATTTTTGATGCAGGAAATCACGAAGATTTCTATCGAAAAAGTCGATGGAAAAATGTTGGAGAATCTTGTGACCTGGCAGTACAATGGCAGCAAGTCAACCATTGATGAGTTTCGGACATTGAGCCGGGAAATGCAATATGAAGTGATTGATTTTATAAAAGACTTTATGATTTACGAAGAACTGACAGCTAATGGAAAAAACTATTTATTAGTTCACGGAGGACTTGGAAATTATTATCCGGGAAAAGATATTGAAGAATATTCCCTAAAAGAATTGATATGGGACAGGGCTGAGTATGATATCCAATATTTTGAAGATACCTATGTGGTGACAGGACATACACCGACACAGGGAATTCTGGGAAATCCTAAACCAGGTTATATATATAAAGCAAATCACCATATTGCAATTGATTGTGGCTGTAATCGAAGGAATGGACGGTTGGCTGCAGTTTGTCTGGAGACAGGTCGGGAATATTATGTTGAGAGAAATTGAAAGCTTGCTGGAGAAGAAGGAGAAGTACTTTACAAAATGCATTTAGAACAGAAGTGCAGTGAGTGAGAGAGTTCGTATTTTTTTTTCAAGATAAAGAAAAGATGCGAGCATATAATTAGAACATACAAACGAGAAGAGCAATCTCTTATTTGCTAAGGATGGAGAAATTTACAATTTCAATGGGAAAAAGGTGATGCCGATCGGTGGAGCGTATAGTATCGATAAATATTATAGGATACGCAATGGTCTGCCATGGTTTGAGACAGAACAGCCGGACGAAGCGATAAAGGAATATGTTGAAAGTGGAGTTTGGATTATGTTTGAAGAGTATGAGGAAATTGTGTAAGGAGGATGCAATGAGTACAATAAAAATTACAGGTAAAGTTAATAGTGCAATTTGTTATGCAAAAGTGGTTGAAGAGGAGGCTCTTGATCAAATTAAACGTATGTGTGATTCTCCGATGTCGGAAGGTTCCAAAATTCGTATTATGCCAGACGTTCATTCAGGTAAAGGCTGTACGATTGGGACAACAATGACTATTACAGATAAAGTTCCTAATGTAGTTGGTGTTGATATTGGGTGTGGTATGCTTACAGTAAATCTTGGAAAAATCGATATTGATTTTAAAAAGCTGGACGAAGTCTCACATTATATTCCGTCAGGGACGAATGTGTGGAAACCAGATGACAAAGTACCAAATTTTCTCTCGTGGGATGAAACAACAGAAGTATTCGATATAACAAATTTAGCATGTTATGATGAACTACAGAATGTAGACAGGCTGAATCGTTCTCTCGGAACACTGGGCTCCGGAAATCATTTTATAGAGGTTGATGAATCCAGTAAAGGCGAAAAGTACCTGATTATCCATACGGGATCAAGAAATATAGGAAAACAGGTTGCTGAAATATATCAAAGAAAAGCAATTGAACTTGCACGCGGCAGAGGGGATGACATACCGGATGAGTTGTGTTATTTAGACGGAGTTTATCTGAAAGACTATCTGCATGATATTGAAATATGTCAGAACTTTGCAAAACGAAACAGAGTCAAAATTTCTGAGATTATTTATAGCATGACAGGAATACCAGGTGGAATGGCTTTTCATACCATTCACAATTATATTGATACAAAAGAAATGATTTTGCGAAAAGGAGCTATTGCGGCACATGAGGGAGAAAAAGTGTTAATTCCGATCAATATGCGGGATGGAAGTATTCTGGCTGTTGGAAAAGGAAATCCAGAATGGAATTATTCAGCACCTCATGGAGCTGGAAGGATTATGTCGCGAAGGAAAGCTAAGAAAGATTTGAAACTTGATGATTATATAAAGGCGATGGAAGGAATCTATACGACATCTGTAAATGAAAATACATTGGATGAAGCACCGATGGCTTATAAAGGAGCAGAGGATATTATCGAAATGATCAGAGAGTCAGTGGATATAATTGATATATTAAAACCGATTTATAACTTTAAGAGCAGTGAGTGATTTAAAAAATTAATTTCTTGGAGAAAAAGTACCATGGGCAGAGGTGATTGATGGAAAATCTTGTTTTTATAGAAGATAATATAGAGCATATTACGATTGATGAGATTAAATCATATGTAAAAATTACAAGTAGAGGAACTTGATTAACAGAATAGCAGTAAAAATAAACAGGTAGAGTATGAATTGAGGTGTGAGGTATGATTTACGCAATGTCAGATATACATGGACAATATGAATTAATGGAAAAGAGAATAGAACAGCTGAAACCGCTGCTGTCGGATGGCAGCAGTAAGTTGATTTTACTCGGAGATTATATCGACAGAGGGAACAAAAGCTATGAGTGTCTTAAATTAGCTTACGATTTAGAACAAGAATTTGGTAAGGATAAAATTATTGTATTAAAAGGAAACCATGAGGTATGGTTCGAGGAGTTCTTATTTATGAATGAGGATGTCTGGCTTGCTGAGGATAAGGACTTCTTTACATCGGGGACATTTCTTACTGCGGAGCAGTTCAGAGAATTAGACTTTCTTCCAAACAGAGAGGCGCGGATTGAGTATGTAAAAAAATGTATTAAGGAGAATCAAAAAGAACTTATTTCATGGATGCGGAATCTTCGATTGTATTATGAGACGGATACTCAAATTTTTGTCCATGCGGGTGTGGATGAGGATATTCCAGAAGAAGAGATACAGTGGTGTACGCTTGGTACCCCAGATTATGTTATGACAGGAAAATATCCACCTTCAATTGGACATTTCTATAAGGATATTATTGCCGGACATGTCGCTGCATCGCATTTGGCCAGAGATTTTAGATTTAGAGATATTTTCTATGATGGGGAAAGTCATTATTATATTGATGGGTCAGCTGCTAAGTTTGGAAGAATACTATGCCTGGCATACGATGAGAAGCCAGAAAAATATTATCAGCTGGAAGAAGATGGATGCCGCAAAGAAATATGTGGAAAAGGAAAGTAAAAAGAGTAAATAAGTTTGCGGAGAAATGAGAATGCATTTTTATGTTACAGGAGATACGCATAGAGATTTTGAACGTATGAGGAACTTAGGATTATGGGTAAGGATACAGAGGAGAAAGCGCATTGAAGAAGTGGATGAAAAGAATTAGTGTAATTGTTGTATTATTGGTGCTTGTTGTGATGTCAGGAATATTTGGTTATCGGAAAACGCATAGTGTTAAGAAAACGGAAGGCGATACGATTGTAAAAGAAAATGTAAAAGTTATTACAGAAGAAACTGATAAGCAGCCTGTAAGTGTGAAAGAAGACAGTATTATTTTCAACTCAAATCCAAGATATAAAGAGGGAGATGTAATTGTTTCTGGAATTACAAGTTCCTCTCCGGATGGCTACATACGGAAGGTCACAAAAATAGAAAAACAAGGTGGAAAATATATCATAAAGACAGAGCCGGCTGTATTGACTGATGTCTTCGAAAAGGCACACATTTATAAAAGAATCAAATTAACAGAGAACTCTAATGAAGCAACAAGCTATATAGTAGAAAATGCAGAATTTAATTCAGATGTAACACAGTTTCATGGTCAATTGTGTAAGGAAAATGATAATGATGACGAGACGGAATATATGTACAGTAAAAGCTTTGAAGAAACAGAAGATCCAGTAACTATTTCAGGAGAGGTAGGAATTAGTATCTGGGTAGAAGTGGAAATAGATATTGCTCATGGAGAGATAGAGTGTGGAATTGCAGCGCGGACAAAGGAAGGTGCAAAGGCAGAACTGGAATGCAGTAAAAGCTATTCAAAAGAATTAGAAAAAAATCTATTGAAAAAGAAATTGCCACATATCGAGTTTGCTGTGGCAGGAGTTCCGATTGTTGTAACCAATCAGCTAGAAATCGATGCCGGTGCAGAGATGAATCTAGAGGGAAATATAGATACATCATACGAACTGACAGCAGAGACAACACTTGGTTTTCAGTACAGTAGTAAAACCGGAAAGGTGAAAGAGATAAAGAAAATAGATTCTAATTCAGACGGATTAGTATGGAGCACTGTTTCAATTTCAGGAGATGCATCTGTAGGACCAACAATTCACCTAATTACAAAATTATACGGAGCATCTGGAGCAGATATTTCAGCCGGCATTTCAGGAAAAATAGAAGGGGAAGCAAAGGCATCCACGAAAGAAGATTTAGATGGATATGCAGGGAGTCTTGATTTGTCACTCAATCCTGAAATCCAAGGAGAGGTAATCGTGGACACACCAATATTTGATAAGAATCTTTTGACACAAAATTTATTCGAAAAAGAATTAGAACCATTATGGTCAAAACATTGGGAATCAAGTGCAAACTGGCAGGAAGATTTGAACTGGCAGGAAAAAGATAACTCGGAAAAATCAGAGAATCAAACAAAGACGGTAGCTTATTCAAATGAATATTTTGAAGTAGAGGTGCCGGAAAGCTGGGAAGGACATTGGTCTGTGACAGAAAGAGATAATACAATGAATGGTATACCAAGCACAGTTTATATTTTTTCACATGATTCGGAGGAGGAAGAGGGCGGTGCAGCTGAAATTTACGTTCTGGATATGAGTGATACAAGCCGACCGTTGAGTCATTATGGATGAATGCTTCCAGATTATTGTGAAGATATCGGAGTTACATCATTTGGCAGTTATGATGTATTGATGACGGAAGTAGCAAATGGATTCTTTTACAATGGTGGAGGAAAGATTACATTGAAGTAAAAATATTGTGATTAAAAAGAAAGCTGGTGATGTCTATGATGAACCTTTTCGAATTTTTAGAAAACTGGGAACAGAATTCAGTAATCAATGTTAAAACTGAAGAAAAAGAGATATTTTATGGAAAAATAGTTGATTTATCGGAAGAGGATGCAAGCAGATATTGGGTTACAGAAGGAGGAGTTCTGCTTGAAAATGAAGTTACTATTTTAGTTGAGCATGAGGATGAAGTAAATAGAAAATTAGAGGAACAGAATGAAATCAGTTTCAGAAAAATATTCGAATACATGCGGGAAGATATAACTCTTTCTCTGGAGCTTAAACATCAATATGACTTAGTGATAAAATCGGCCAATCAATACAATTTTTATAGAAATATGATTTTAGGGGAAGAAAATATGGAAGCTATCAATAAAAAAAGGAAATTTTATCAAGATATTTTTATTGATATGTTGGATCAATATGCTGATAGCATTGAAGAAGAGACCGCACACAAAGTTGCATGGAGAGTGGCGTTAGGCAGCGATAAACAGAAACTGGGAGACTTTGCGGAATATATCAGTCATGTTACTTTTATAAGGAAGGATATGCTATGAGATATTATAATTTAAAGCTTAATACAAATGCAGATGAAATTAAGAATAATTCTAAACTTGAAAATTGTGGATATTCGTACCAAAATCCGGTTGCAGCGGTAAATAGTTATATGTATCAAAATATGAAAAATGATTTTACTTTTTTAGCTTATAGAGAAGAGGAAAATTTTGTTTCAGCTACATTTTCATACAATGAAAAAAGACTTAGACTTCAAGATGCATATGATTATATTATGGAAATGCTTGGGAAGGCATTTTGTATCAAAAAAATAAAAGAAAATCCTTATGAAATCACAATGTGTGAGTATCTGGAAAATTTTCTTGAAGCGAGAAGAAGATCATATCTGGATTATGGGGGGAATCGCTTGCCGGAAATTGCAAATATATGGATTTATAACTATTTCTCGGATTTAAAAGCGCTTCATTATGATTTCAAGGAAAAAATTATTTCACGGGATAAAAAAATAAAGCATGCTATATATAATCAGAAGTTTAAGAAAGAATTAGCGAATATAGAAGCCCATGCAAATATGTCAGAACATACCGGAAATATGGTGCATTATATTATCTCCAGCCGAAGTGTGGAGGCTGCAAGTGAAATGATAGAAATATTGATGCAAAGTCTCCGAAAGGCGAACAGAATCAGGAGCAGCCGCATGGAAATAATCAGTGAGATTGAGCCGGATATATTTTGTAAAGATAATCATCTTGAGGACATTATAGAGAATAATTATGGTGGCGTGATTGTTTTTGATCTTTCTGAAAAGTTTGGCTGGGATCCGGTAGATTATGCTATGGTCAGTAAATACTTGGAGGGGCTTGTGAAGAAATACCGAAATGATTGCCTTTTCGTATTTACATATAACATGGACAAACCGGGATTTTCTTATTTCCTTTTACCGGAACTGAAGAAATATGTAATTCCGGTTACGTTAAAAGAAGGAACAGGTGATAGAAAAGAGGCTGTACTTTACCTAAAAGCTTTGATAGAGAAATCCGAATATGCAGAGTATGCAGACCAGGCTTTTGAGTTCATGGGACAATTTCCAGGAAATGAATTTACACAGACAGATGTACTTATGGCTTATGAACAATTCGAAGCATGGTGTCTGAATAAGAATGTACTGCAGGCATATGAATATAATTGTTCCGATGAATTTTACATGGACAGAGATGAAAATGCAGCATCTTCTTATGACAAATTGAAGAAAATGATTGGTCTTACGACTGTAAAAAAACAGATAGAAAATATCATCGCAGCAGATATTGTGGAAAAGGAGCGGAAAAAGCGAAGAGGGAAAGATTACCAGTCCAGCACGATGCACATGATATTTGGCGGAAATCCTGGAACAGCTAAGACTACAGTAGCAAAAATATTTGCCGGGATTGCAAAAGAAAAAGAAATTTTAAAAAGTGGTGCATTTGTTGAAAAAGGTGGAATGGATCTGGATGGTATGTGTTGTGTTAAAAATATCAGGGAGGCTTTCGTGGCAGCTAAGGGAGGTGTTCTTTTTATCGATGAAGCATACTCATTAAAGAGTGATACAGCTATTACCGTATTGCTGCAGGAGATGGAAAATCAGAGGGAAGATGTAATTGTTATACTTGCCGGCTACAATGAGCGTATGAAAGAATTTATGGAAATGAATGAGGGACTGAAAAGTAGAATTCCATATTGGATTGAATTTCCAGATTATACAACAGACGAACTGACAGACATTTTCAAAATGATGATTTATGAACGTGGTTTTCATACATCTGACGATGTGATTAAAGAAACGAATTACATTTTTGATAAGGCACGTAATAATGATAATTTCGGTAATGGAAGATATGTGCGGAACTTCATAGATCATGCAATCGGGCAGCAGGCAGCCAGACTTCTTGGTGAAAAAGAAGATGTAAGTAAAATTCAAAATGAAGAATTGTTTTTGATTACAAGAGATGATATCAGTATGCTGGAGGAAGAAGGAAAGAAAGAACGAGAAGCTGGCACTGCAAAAAAAGAATTGGATGAAATGGTGGGATTATCTTCTGTGAAGAGAGTGATTCATAAAGCGATTGCAAATTATAAGCTGAATAAGCTCTGCATAGAAAAAGGAATTCCAAAGAGAAATGCTTCACTGCATATGGTCTTTACAGGAAATCCAGGGACAGCAAAAACAACAGTTGCAAGGTTATTTGCTGAAATTATGAAAGATGAAAACATTTTATCTACAGGAAACTTTGTAGAAGCAGGCAGGGCAGATCTGATAGGTGATCATGTAGGTTCGACCGCACCAATGATTAAGAAAAAATTCAAAGAAGCCCAGGGAGGGATTCTTTTTATTGATGAAGCATATGCCCTTTGTGATGCCTATGAACATGGATTCGGAGATGAGGCAATTAATACACTTGTTCAGGAGATGGAGAACCACAGAGATGATGTGATTGTTATTTTCGCTGGTTACCCGGAACCAATGAAGCAGTTCTTAGACAGAAATCCGGGAATGAAATCGCGAATTGCATTTCAGGTGGAATTCGAAGATTATTCTGTAGATGAACTCTGTGATATAACAAAACTTATGGTTTCTAAAAAGCAAATGACAATTACAGATGCAGCTATGGAGAAATTGAGAACAAGCTATGCAAGTGTAAAAGGAAGCAAGGATTATGGAAATGGGAGATTTGTGCGGAAAATGTTAGAGGAAGCCGAGATGAATCTGGCGGAGAGAGTATCGCAGTTAAATGAGTCAGATTTAACTACAAGTTTAATTACAACACTTGAGGAATGTGATATACCTAAGATGCCATCAATGGCAAAAACAGAAATGAAGAAAATTGGTTTTGCCATAAGCGCTTAAAAGATACAGAACATGGAGAGAAAGTGTTATGAGCCGCAGTTATAAACATATGCCGGTATATAAAACCACCAAAGCCGGAAATAAGGGAAAAAAATTTGCGAATAGGAGAATCAGACGAAAGGCAAAGATAACCCCAGATGATATTCAAATCGGAAAATCTAATTATTACCGCAGATTAAATGAATCCTGGGATATATGTGATTATCGTTTTTGGGGAGAACCTATATGGAGGGAGGAATCATATCGTAATCTTAGAGATTATCCGGAACTTTGGCAGAAATGCTATAGAAGAAAGTGAGAGATGATTGTCTCTACAGAAAAAGATTGGATAAAAAGATAAACGGAGGAAAGCATATGCATTTTTACATAACCGGAGATACACATGGAAATTTTAACAGAATAGAAGAATTTTGTAGTGAAAATGATACAACAAAAGAAGATGTGATGATTATTCTCGGTGATGCAGGAATTAATTATTGGCTTGATAATACAGATCGACAATTAAAAAATGATTTGTCAAGTTTAGATATTACATTATTTTGTGTTCATGGGAATCATGAGGCGAGACCGTGGGAAGCTGGAGATTATGAGGAAGTGATGTGGAATGACGGACTTGTATATATGGAAGAAGCATATCCGAATATTTTATTTGCAAAAGACGGAGAAATCTATAATTTTCACGGTAAAAAGGTGATGGCAATTGGCGGGGCATATAGCGTAGACAAGTATTACCGGATCAGCCATAAAATGCCGTGGTTTGACACGGAACAGCTGGATGACCGGATTATGAATTATGTGGAGCAGCAGTTGGAAAAAGAGGGCTGGTCTATTGATATTATTCTTTCACACACAGTTCCAATAGAAGCAGAACCTACATGGGCTTTTATTCCGGGACTGAATCAGAGAATCGTAGATAAATCAACAGAAAAATGGCTGCAGGAAATTTATGATAATCTGGAAATTTCTGAATGGTATGCAGGGCATTATCATGTTGACAGTGAAGAGAACGGAATCAGAATAATGTTTGAAGATTACGATGAGATATGCGAGGAATTAAACTAGAGGTTGAATGAAATATCTGAAAAGATATGAGACAATATATATGAGTAATAAAGGGCGGTAGCTCAGGTGGTAGAGCACAGTTTAATGAATGTTTCATGTTTGTGAAACTAACAGCAATTATTTTTGGTAAAAGTTATTGTTGTCGCGGGTTCGATTCCCGCCCGCCCGGTGCGAGTGAGGTAGCTCAGTGGCAGAGTACGCAAATAATGAAAATGAGTCATGCTCGTGACTCGGACAGCAACTATTATTCAAGGAGACTGCGGTGTCGTTGGTTCGATTCCAACCCTCACTCTTAACAAATCTTGAAAAAGAAGGTGAACGATATGACGTATGCAAAATTAATGAGAAGGCGAGCAGCCCTTACAAGAACTGAAAATGGAGCAGCCGCATTAAATACAACAGGGGATTCAAGATTAGATTTCTTTAGTACTGTCGGAGCCTTGCGTGAAGCAGATGAAAAAAGAATACAGGTATTATTTGCAGAAGCATATAAAGTGGATCCGCTATTTGCGGTAAAGACGGCATTCTATGCGCGTGATATTCGTGAAGGGCTTGGAGAGCGTAAGACATTTCGTACACTTTTAAGATACATGGCAGAATATCACCCGGAAGCAATTCTTCCAAATCTTGATTTAGTTGGAGTATTTGGAAGATATGATGATTTGTATTGTTTAATTGGGACAACAATAGAAGATGAGATGTGGGCTTCCATGAAGAAACAGTTCGAAGAAGATTTACAGAACATGAATCAGGGAAAGGCTATCTCACTTTTGGCAAAGTGGATTAAGACAGCAGATTCTAAATCAGAACATACGAGAAAACTGGGAGTCCTTACAGCCAAAAAACTTGGTTATTCAGTATATAATTTTAAACGCATTGTAAGATCTATGCGAAAGCATATCAGTGTAACAGAAAGCTTGATGTCAACAGGTAAGTGGAATGAAATCCAATATTCAAATGTAGCGGGACGAGCCATGATGATTTATCGTAATGCATTTATGAGACACGATGAAGAACGCTTTAAGAATTATATCGGTGCAGCTTTAGCTGGAAAAGAAAAAATTCATTCGGCTGTATTATATCCGTATGATATTGTAGAAAAGATATTATATGATGGAGAAGACAGCAAGGTATTAGAAGCTCAGTGGAGACAATTACCGGATTACTTAAGTGAAGGAATGAATGCAATCGTGATGGCTGATGTGTCGGGATCCATGTATGGAAGACCGATGGCTGCTTCGATTGGTCTTGCAATTTATTTTGCAGAGCGTAATAAGGGAGCATATCACAATCTGTTCATGACATTCAGTGAAAAACCGGAAACAGTTGTGTTAAAGGGGGAAACTCTGGAACAGAAAATCCAGTATGTAGCAAAAGCAGACTGGGGAATGAATACTGATTTAAGAGCAACTTTTCAAGAAGTATTGGATATAGCTGTGGAACATGATGTCTCACAGCAGGAGATGCCAAAGTCAATCATTGTAATTTCTGATATGGAAATTGATTATTGTGGATCAGATGACTGGAGTTTTTATGAAAACATGAAGAAGCAGTTTTCTGATTACGGATATGAGATTCCGAATATAGTCTTTTGGAATGTTAACAGCAGACATGATGTATTCCATGCAGATTATACACGCAAAGGTGTGCAGTTGTGCAGCGGGCAGTCTGTGACAGTATTTAAGCAATTATTGGAAAGCATTGGATCATCTCCAATTGAGATGATGGAAAAAGTTATTAATTCTGAGCGATATAGATGCTTATCAGTAAGCGAAAAAGTTGCTTACATGGATAGGAAATGATGTCTGATAATTAGAATGAGTTGCATAGGAAGAGTTGTGGGGAGAAAAGAAATATGTATGAATTAGTACCTTCAAAAACAATGCGTGAGTATCTGGCATCTGTTGATTTTAAGTTTAATGATTTTCAGAGAGCAGCATTGATTTGGAATAAGCCAGACATGCTATGGAAAGAAAGACTGGAAGCAATAGAAAAACTGGCTGATACAACGAAGGATGAAGATCTGAAAAGACAAATCAAAGAGAGAGTTCAATTTGAAAAAAGAGAATGGAGTGCATTTTTAGATAATGTATCCGGGGGTTACGTATACATAGTGGAGGATCATGAAGATGTGAGCTGTAATGGTGTCTTTGCGGAATATAATAAGGCATATATCTATTCATTAAAATATGCCAGCAACTATGATACCAGTTGTTTAATAAAGAAATATCGGATTGTTAAGAATGCTGAAGATGAAATAGTCAGAACTTCAGAAAGAGGAAATCCATATATGGGGATTGAAATCCCGGAGTTTTGTGAATATGATGGCACAGAGGTTTCCGGAGTATCTTTCAATAAAAAAGGGGAAATAACAAGAATCTGGTCAAATGAACTGACAAAAGAGGAAGAAGAGATTGTAAGTTCGTACAGACCGGAACGATTTGAATTTCCATTTATAAAAATACCATTTGATATGCCGGTAGGAAGTATCGTGAAAGAGGTTACAACAGGGACTTATGGTGTTCTTTCACAAGGGAAAAAAGATTGGGATGATTATTTAAAGAGAATAGAAGATAGAAAGTGGTATGTAGATTTTTCGGACATACAGGTTATGGTATATGAATTAACGGAATCCGGTTGCTGGTCACATAATCATATGAACCCGTTGTATCTTCAGTTAGAAGAACCGGAACATATTCCAGGGGATGAAGAAAATCAGACCTTCATAAGCGCAATGAAGGCATTTGGAAACTATTTGCAGAGTGAAGATGAAGAAAAAGTGATGAAAGGTCAGGCGGTGATACAGACAGCAAGAGAGTATGCCGAAATCAAACGATGTAAGGAGTGGCAAACTAGAAACTTGAACGAAGCAATGAAGCCAGAAGATATTATGTTTTAGAGGGAGTGCTATTGATAATTACATTACGATTTGCGGTCACAGACCGATTGGAGGTAATCGTATATGGAAAAATGATAAACGGAATCTCTATATGATAGATTGTGACCGCGGGTTTGAAAATGGCAGGTTAGGCTGTTTGTGTCTAGAGACAAGGGAGGAGTTTTATGTCTGATTTCATAATGTCGGAAGATTATAAAAGATTTTTGAAAAAACAAGGAATAGAACTTTCGGACTGGGAAAAAGCAACGCTTTTTTATAATAGGCAATTATTGTATGATGACGTAATATGGGGATTGCTGGATATAGCGAAACACACATCAGACGAAGTGTTGAAAAAGCAGATAGAAGATAGATTATCCAGAAATAAAGAATTGTATGAAGGGTTCCAAAAGAGAGAAAAAGATACATATTATGTCTTATCTGTCTGGAGTGATACAAAAAAGTATGAAGAGCAGGGAAGTTATCTGGATTTTGTAACTGCACGTCAGCAGGGGAAGGAAGAAAATACAAAGTTTTTGATTGAAAAAAAAGCATTTGAGTGTATAGAAGCCGGAAGTGGAAAAGTGCTTGGTGGAATGGAATTTGATGAACAAGGATATAGAAAAAATCGTTTCTGGCTATATAGCACCGTAGTTGGT
>OLPW01002170.1_pt1 | contig 17963 bp, 7 predicted proteins | sample 1672161 | NCBI WGS metagenome assembly OLPW01 (sample SAMEA3136654, study PRJEB25190) | human gut metagenome
CACCTGCAATATCCTGGACACTGTCATTCAACGCTGTGAACATAGATGTAATGGAGGAATCTGTGGATGACAGACTGCCTGCCAGATCATTCAGACCACTCTTGACATTCTCTTCATAGCTTGTCTTTACTTCTTCAACGGAATCCGTTGTCTGTGCGATCAGATCATTTATTTCTTTCTTGAGATCCGATGCATCCCCTGTCAGTGTTGTCAGACTGCCGGCGGCTTCATTGATCTTGTCCCGAATGGCTGTCTGTCTTGCAATCGCCGTATCGATCAAACCATTGATATCTCTGATGGCTGTGTTTAAAATCTTCAGGGAATCAAAATCATTGCCGATGTCTGTCAGGGAATTTTCTATCTCTGTATAGCGGTCGATCACATCCTGGATTCTGTCTGATACGGCATATAAAGCATCGGCGGAGGCCTCCGCATCTGTATTATAAGAATCCAGCGCTTTGCCCACCGCATCTGACACAGCTGTATGGAATTCCTTGTTCTGTGCCAATGCATCAGAAATCGTCTTTGTGGTACCTGTCAAAGCGCTGTTTAATGAATCAATGCCCTCACCGGCTTTATCAAAAGCCTCGACACTGTTTTCTGCACCAGAGCCGGACTGCTTCAGAAATTCAGTGGTTGAATCCAGCATCAACGCACCCGATTTTGTCAGATTTGCAAAGGACTGCACTGTATTGGCCGCACTGCTCAAATCAAAAGCTACCTGGTTCAGGGTTTTTGACAGTTTGTCTGCCAACTCCTGATCATCTTCATCAGCAGCAGCATTGCTGACAAGCTGAATTGCCTCCAGCGCTGTTTTGGAAACGGTTTCAATGAAAGTGTCATTCACCTGCTGCTGTACAGCGCTGGCACCCTTTTCAGTAACCTTCGGTGCAATGGCATTTTCCTTCTCATTAATATAATAAATAATCTGAGGATGTGTCACATCACTGGTAAAAACACTCATCATATCCTTGGTAAAATCCTCAGGAATAACAAGGGACGCATAATATTTGCCGGATTTAACTCCATCGGCTGCATCATCTGCATCTGTAAAGACCCAGTTGAAATTGTCATTTTCCTTCAATGCCTTAATGACATCATCACCAAGATTCAGATCCACGTTGATCAGTTCACTTGTATACCCTGCATCCTCGCTGGCCACGGCAATTTTCAGGCCATCCGTACTGCCATACGGATCCCAGCTGGCTGCAATATTGAACCATGCATAAAGAGTCGGAATAACAAGAATACCCATGATAACGATCATGGCAATAACATTATTATGAATCTTGTTTAAGTCATTCTTAAAAACACGCAGAATATTCTTCATTATTCCTTCTCCTTTCCACGGAATTTCTCAAGCATTTCATCAAAGGACATACCTGCAATCTTCTGCTGTTCCTGCAGATTATTGTGAATAAATTCAACAACGATCAGCCATACAGCGATAATAATGATCGAAAGGATCCACAGGACAAGGAATACGATCTTTGATTCCAGACTGAACATCAGAACAAGGAAAATCAGCGGAATAATGATGATCGCCAGGAATCCGAAACGCACCATCTTCTTATAATTGCCTTCAAAGGCCTGTGCCTTTGCAGCTGTCTCTTCCCTCAGATTGTCAACAGACAGAGATGCCTTCAAAATCATTCTCAGCTGTTCATGACGGCTGAGTGTTTCATCCGGTTCTTCACAGATCATAAACTCTGTCTCTGAAAGCTTTCTGTCAAACAGACGGTTCAGACCTACCAGGGCCGGTCTGAGGCCAAGTCCGATCAGCAGTGAAATCGGCACATAGCACAACAACAGAATCAGTATATCTTTCTCATAGACATGTCCATATACACCTGCTACACATTCTCTCATAGCACCGACGCCATACGCAAACGGCAGGAACGGGTGCAGGTTCTGGAAGAATGCCGGTGTCATTTCAATCGGGTATGTACCTGATGATCCCGGAATCTGAAGAATAACCAGGATAACGCACAGTGCCTTGCCGATATGCTTGAATGAAATAGACAATGCATAAATAATATTAACATAGACAAAAGAAAGAATCATACCAAGAATAACCATCCTTACCGGATGCACGACTTGCGCCCCCGGAAGCAGCGTATCACCCAGACACACAACAAAGCCCTGAATGATACCGATCACGACATACAGCAGCCATCTGCCCATATACATCTCTGATGCCGTATAGTTTTTCATAGATTTGTCTCTGTCTACTTCCATCTTAATGATCGCGATCAGAACAATACCGCCCACCCAGATTGCCAGGTTGGAATAGAATGGAATCATGGAAGAACCGTAATTCTTCACTGCAAAATAAGTCTCTGTATCCAGTTCAACCGGTGATGCCATAAACTCAGAAATCTGGTCAGCATCAATGCCTTCCAGTTTGAGCAGTTTGTTATATGCATCGGAACTTACAAGCGCATTCACATCACTCTGGATGTCATTCAGCTTGCCACTGACACTTGCCAGTGCAGAGGTCGTACCGCTTAAAGCGTCCCTGATATCCGCAAGACTTGTATCCAGCTGATTAAAAACCGACTGGAACTGCTCGGAAGCTGTCGGTACGCCATTGAGCAGACCGGACAACTCACCCGTCAGACTTGAGAATGTATCCAGTGTTTTGTCCAGTTCAGGAATAACATTCTGAGCCATGGAAATCCTGAAAGCATGGATACTGCCGATACTGTCAGAAGCAATTCCTGACAGCTGTTCACGTGTTGTGGATGTTGTGGAGATTGCATCCGAAATGCTGTTATTACCTACAGTCAGACTGTCGATCAGTTTCTGATTCTTGTCATTCTGCTCCTGAAGACTGGCAATATTGCTGTTCAGTCTGTCAATGATATCATTGGCAATCTGTCCATCCACTTCATCAGCCACTTGATTCACAAGATCCTGCATATTATTCAGGATCTCACCATTTAATGATACAACAGAATTGGCTGAATCCAGTGCATCGCCAACCGTCGTATTAATCTTGCCTGCCTTGGCTTCCAACTCTGTCAACCCCTCTGAAGCAGAACTATGTGCCTGGTTCAAAAGTAGCTCTCCATTGGAAAGTGACCAAGACAGGATGGCGGAAAAATCTCCGGCTGCTGTTCTCGTATTCTGAATGATCGTATCCGCGTCATCCAGAGCAGATGCACCTGAGGCCGCTGCGTCATCCAGTGAACCTGCTGCCTTCTGGGCATCTGAAATCAGATCCTTGGTAGAATCAGAACTGTTGTTAAACTTGTCCAACAAATCTTCGTATGCCTGAATATTGGCATCTGCCTTCTTCAGCATCTCATTGATGTCCGTATTCACATTGCCTACAGCATCTGCTACATCTGTCACAGAATTTTTAACAACATCCGACACAGACTCTGCTGCAACCGATGAGAATGTACTGTTGATCTGAGACTGGATCGTACTTGCACCCGTACTCGTAATCTTCGGTGCAATGGCATTGGCTTTCTCATTAATATAGTATTCCAATTCCGGTGTATTAAGCTTGCCTGAAAGGACACTTAACAATGATTCACTGAAATTGTCCGGAATAACAATCGCTGCATAATACTGGCCGGATCTGACGCCTTCAACGGCTTCATCTTCCGACACAAAGGTCCATCCCAGCTGATCATTTTCCTTCAGATTCGTAATGATCTCGTCACCCGCATTGATCGAAAGGCCATTGCTCGACGCCTCCTGATCATTATTGGCAACAGCTACCTTAATACCAGAGGTGTTGGCATAAGGATCAATGTTTGCAACAATATTGAACCATGCATAGAGCGACGGAATGATCGACACACCTATGATGACCAGTAATGCTGCCGGGTTGCGCAAAATCCGCTTCAAATCCCGGCGAAAAATCCGAAATGCATTTCTCATAAAAATGCTCCTTTTTCATAAATTGTTCCATTAATAGATAACATGTTGATTTTCTCATAAAAAATATTATATTAATGGACAGCATAATTTACAACCATCAATTGTATATTTTTTGTTCATTAATGGTCACTTATTTCAAAAGTGTCTAATTGTGATTTTTGTCATTCAACCGATGCCTTTGCGTGCCGCCTACAGCTGCGTCTTGTCCAGTCTTTCGATGATTTTCTTATTCATCCGGTCATAGGAACGCCACGACTCCTGACTGTCTGCAATGCCGATCTTCTCGCATATATACTTGATAATCTCCATAATCTCATCAACGGTTTTGCCGGTTCGTTCTTTCACCCACTCAGGTGTTGCTGACACAATGCTGTGCGCCGCCAGATTGCGGACTTTCTGCTCCACATTCACCAGTTTCTGAACCCGCTGAGCCATCAACGCATCCGTGCATTTTGCCTGAACAATGGTATTTAAATGATAAGAATAGACCGGTCCAAATCTGAATCCATCGGTAAATTTGCGATTTAAAATTTCCAGCACCTCTGAATCCGCAAGTTTTATCCTGCTCCACTTCTGACTATCCCGGCTTGAATAATAAGCTTCAATATAGATACCACAATACTGCTCAATCACTCTTTCAAGCAAATCCACGCCAAGGGGTGTGATTGCTCTGATAAAATCCGCATACTCTCCGCGTTTGACTTTCAAATCAAGGCTTAACGTATATTCCAAAAGGACTCTGTTCTGGTCCTCCGCTTTCACCGGCCAGAGAACACCATTATTCTTTGGCAGGAAACGATTCATTCTCTCCCAGTCAAGCACTGCCCTGGCATCAGCTGTTTCGAGCCAGGCATAATCTTCTTTGTCCAGCTCTCTCTGAATTTCTCTGCCTACCTGCAAAGCCGCATGATAATCATAGGATTGCAGATGTTTCTTGATCATATCCATCTTCAACAACTGAACAAGATGCACACACCGCACTTCCTCGCAACGTTTCCTCATCTCCGGCCGATTGTCCGTATCCATTTCCCAGTTCTTCTCCACATCATAATCTTCGCGCCCCAGATTGCTGCGGCGCTTCGGTGTCGAAACCTGAATCGGCAGAAAACGATATTCTGCAAGGGTTGCCATGACCAGCAGCGCACTCTTCATGGCAGGTGTTCCCGATGCCATATTCACGATCAGTGTATCCTCCGGCGTCATCTCTTCCTCTATATCCGCAATGATTCTGCGGAACGCATGATAAAACAGGTCATACTGCTGTACATCCACCATCTGCTCATCCCGGATGATTCGTACTTCAAAAGTATGACCCAGTTTCTCTCCCAATAATTCTATGCTTCTGACATAACGATTGTCTTTCTCATGATGCAGGATCATCTCTTGAGATAAATAGAGAATCACCACATCCGGCTTGTAATAACGACAAATATGCAGCATAGAGCCATCGTAAAAATATTTTATCGGGTCTGTATTCCCGATTGGTGAAAATAAATATGTCTTACTCATATAGCACATCTCTCTTTGCGTATAAATACAATTGTCCAGAACCAATATCCTCATGATCTGACCCTGAACAATTATATTCTACCATATTTACAAACGGAAGTGCTACATATTTGTTTTATACCAAAACAATTTCTTCCTGCTGTTTTGGAACATCTCCCCAGGATTTCACACGACCCTTTCCGATCATCCGGTATATTCGGACACTGTCTTCCCCACTGGCAGGATTGATATAGTGCGGTATTTCTCTTACCAATTTTTCATAGCTTTTCTGCGAGAGCATGGCTTCAAAAGCCGACTTCTGTACGCGTGTTCCATAGCCTTCCAATAATTTGGCAAATTTGGTTCTCCGCTTATTATCCACAATATCATAAATAATCAAAATAAACTGCCTGTCATCCTCCAGATTCTCAGCTATCTGAAAATAATAATCTTCATCTTCGGCACCAAATGCATGCATATCTGCTTCCTGCTCCGCCTCATAAAAATCGCCCTTAAAAATGTTTTCATCGGATGATAATCGGCTCATAGATACTTGCATCTCCTTCCTCAATGGCTTTTGCCAGGCGATCCATCTGAAGTAAAATTGCCCTTCTGAAACTGACGGCCGAATCTGTATATTTTAAATATCTGACCTCTGTTCTGAACTTTCTCTCCAGCTTATTGAGAAAAATCTTTAACCCTTCCCGTGTCAGATAGCATCCCGGTTGATCCAGATCTGTCTGAAAATGTTCTTTCTTTATTTCATAACCATTAATCAGACTCATCACGGTTGCATCGACAATGACTGCACGCCACTCTTCCATCAGGTCACTTGCAAGGGTTGGATGTTTTTCCGCATCCCGATGAATAAACCCAAAATAAGGATTCAGCCCTTTCATCTCAATCTTACAATAGACTTCATTCAGCAGCAGCGAATACCCGAAACTGATCATGGAGTTAAATTCATCTTTCGGAGGACGTCTGCTTCTCCCCTGAAATTTAAATTCTTCGTCTATACACTTGGACAGCCCCTGAAAATAGCTTTTCGCTGCCTGACCTTCAAAACCAATCATCTCCGTTATCTTCTTGCTCGTAAGAATACGGTTACGGCAAATCGACATCATTTTCTGTTCCTCTTCCAGATTCTTATGCTTACTCTTTTCATATCGCCGCAAAACCACACTCTGATTCTTCACCTTGGCGCTCAAAATTTTCTTCCCAAGTTCCACTGCAAAATCCGTATCATACAATGCGCTCTGCTTTCGCTGTCTTTCAACATTCACATGGCCCGTGGACATTAAACGCCCAAAATATCTGCCGCCTTTTGAGAAATAAGTCACAGGTATCCCACGCATCATGCACTCTTCCATACATTTCGTCGTCACCTGCGACTGCCCCATGATTGTGATGCCTTCCAATGACTCAATTGGAATAAAAGTCTTCATGCCATCTTTGTACTTCGCCACACATTTGTTGCCTTCAATACCAATGAGCGCTCCATTTTCATTCACATACAGTAAACTCACGTACTCATCCCCCTTTCATCGTTTTGCAACGATAAAATTGCGTCCCCTGACAGGGTTTCTTATTGCCAAATTGTAGACCGTTGTTAAGCCAAATATAGGATGTAGTGTTTCCGTCCCCTCTCGGGGCATCTTATTTCCAAATCAGTGACTACAGATATGCATACAATAAGTTGACACAACAGTTTCCGTCCCCTCTCGGGGCATCTTATTTCCAAATGGCGGATAAAATCAATGACTGAATAAGTGCATAACTTGTTTCCGTCCCCTCTCGGGGCATCTTATTTCCAAATACTGACTGGGGTCTGGCGATAGGAAACAATGATTAGTTTCCGTCCCCTCTCGGGGCATCTTATTTCCAAATAATTGATAGACGACTTAATATACGCAATTACTGATTTGTTTCCGTCCCCTCTCGGGGCATCTTATTTCCAAATATTGACGAAAAAGAGGACGGCACGACAGCCGAGCTTATGTTTCCGTCCCCTCTCGGGGCATCTTATTTCCAAATAAGTAGGAGGTATGAACTATGAAAAAAAGAGAAATTCGTTTCCGTCCCCTCTCGGGGCATCTTATTTCCAAATTGTGGTGAAGAGGAAGATACAGCTAACTTCATCTTAAAGTTTCCGTCCCCTCTCGGGGCATCTTATTTCCAAATTAATGAAAAAAAGATTTAATGATGTAGTTAAGAAAGTTTCCGTCCCCTCTCGGGGCATCTTATTTCCAAATGTTGCCAGCAGTATTTCAATGAAAATGAAAAGTTGGGTTTCCGTCCCCTCTCGGGGCATCTTATTTCCAAATTTTTATGTGAATATTTCAACGGATCAGCAGACCGTGTTTCCGTCCCCTCTCGGGGCATCTTATTTCCAAATTGCTGCCCGCCAGAGCCCGCTATTTTGCTGGCTTTTCTGACTCTTTTGCGTGGCAAATCATTTTCTTGTATATTTTTCTTATATCTAACATACACAATCTCCTCCAAATGCAGTATTTATGCGGTGCGCGGAAAAATTATAAACTATACCAATACTATCTGAACAGCAATTTTACTTTTTAGAATAAACCTGTTCTTTTTCTATTTTTTAATTTACAGAATCTGTTATATCTTCTTCATCAATATATATTCTATAATTATTATAAGTGTCTGGTTCTATTATATGTTTGTCTGTTATAGAAAATTTAATTTCTGCAGTTTCGTTAACTTTATCTATAGATGAACTGATTTTATTTACTTTTGGTGAAATTGTATCAATAGCACCAATTTCGAATTTTGACTCTGAATTTATATTTCCTGATTTGTCTTTAATCACTCCTTCATCTATTGTCATATCTATTTTTCCATTTTCAGTCTCTTCATTATTTTGAGCATTTTCTAGAGATATTCCACTTAATTTTAAGTGATATTTTATACCATATTGAACTTGTTTTCCTTCTCTATTTTCATATAATGGAATTGCATATGAATTTGCCTTTTCAGTTGTTTCACCATTATTAATAACAAATTGTTTTTGTATTTTTTCAGTTTCTTCATCATCTACAAATAAATGTATTTTATCTAATGTTAATGTATTTTCAAGATAATATTTATCTGTTCCTACAATGTCTAAAGTTATTTCTCCTTTTGTTTTATCTATGTTTGTGTTTTCGATTTTGAAAGTTGGATTTACAACATCAACAATTATTGGTTGCTCATTTTCATCTATTTTTGGGTCATTTATTCCTAATGTTATTGTTTTTGATATATTTTTATTTCCTGATTTATCTAATATTTTTCCTTCTGGAATTATGAAACTTATATATCCACTATAGTTTTTGTATAATTCACCCATTTCTTGTTCAAGATTTTTTATTTGTAATGTATATGTTCCTCCATATCCATCTTGATCTGCTTCAAAACTTAATGTGTTGAATTTTGTCTCTATATTTTGGTGATAATAGTCTTCTGTAAAAATTCCATTCTCAAGTTTTTCAATTGTTTCTGCATCCATGTCATCTAAAGTGCCACCCTCATAGCCTTTTTCTTTTAAAGTACTATTAACATATTCTTTATAAGACATAATATTATTTATTTTTGCTTGTTCCCATTTATCTTGTTTGTCACTTGCTTCATTATATATTTTCAGTATTATGTCTGATAAATTTATATTACTTGATGCATAATATTTATCTCTAACATCAAACTTAATTGTAACAACTTTATTTTCAGTATTTATTTCTGTATTAGCTGATCTATATATTATAGATGGTTTTATGAAATCTGCAAACATAAAGTTTTCTGTATTATGATCCTTTTCATCATCTTTTATTTCTATTTCTAAATTTCTATGACCATATTTATCTGATGCAACACCTTCTGCAATTTTTAATCTTACATTACCACTCCATTCTTTATATGTTTTATTATTTTGGAATGTTGATTGCTCAAAATTTGATAAAACTATTGTATATTCTATTCCATCACTTACTTCTGTAGCATTTACTGTTTTGTTTATAGAATCTGCTTTTTCATTATTAACATATACTCCTATTTTACTTTCATCTAGTGAATTTGAACTATATGTTGTATTATATCCTGTCGCCTTTAATTTAACTGTCAATGTTCCATCATTAGCATTTACAGAACTTGAAATTTTAGAAATCTTTATTTGATATTTGCATATAATAGTTCCGATATTGTATTCTATTGTCTCACTTGAAGAGTTATTTAATCTGAATTTATGTTCATTTGAGTATATTGCTTCACCAGCATATATTTTTGTACTATTTGTACCACAATTAGTAGTAAAGTTTGTATGTGATTCTGCTATTCTATTAAATGCTATACCTAAATCAATCTCACTTATATTAGTACAATTAAAGAACATTTCATCCATATTTGTTACATTTGTTGTATCGAAATTATTACCTAAGTCTATTTTTGGAATATTATTACAATTTTTAAATAATCCACTCATATTTGTTACATTTGATGTATTAAATTTATTTATTCCTATAATTGAACTCATTTTTTTATTTCCTGCAAACATGTATTGCATATTCTTTACATTTGATGTATCAAAATTTGGGCCTAAATCTAATTCTGAAATTATTTCACATTTTTCAAACATATGACTCATATTTGTAACAGATTTTGTATTGAAATTATTTGATAATTGTAATATACTTAAAACTTTATTTCCATCAAACATATGGCTCATATCTTTTACATTTATAGTATATAGATTATTTAATCCTTCAATTACTTTTAAGTTAGTCATTTGTGCAAATAACCAACTAGAATCTGTATTTCCAAATATATTGAAATCACTTCCAATATATATTTCATATTTTCCATTGTTATCTTCATCAATATATCCTGCTAATATTGAATTATCACCACTTGATGATACATCCCACGTTGCTCCTTTTACTTCACTTAAACTTGTTACAATTTTTATTTTTTCTATTTGGTTTCTCTTAATATTTCCACCTAAGAATTTGCTTGTTTCTTTTATTACACCAGAGCTGTCTTTATCTATTACTGCTGATTTTAGTGTATTTAATACTGCTAATTGAGTTTTATTATTTAAATTTCCTGATTTATCTACTAATGTACCTTCTTGCATTTCTATTCTAATAAATTTTGCATTACTATCATATCCAGAAATTTTAACATTATATTCGACTCCATATTGTACTTCTTCAGTTTTTCCGTCTATTGTTCTATTTTCTTTTAACGCTTTTTCATTTCCAATTTCTATCGTTATTCCATTTGAAGTCTGTATTCCATCAACATATATTTTAATTTTATCCATTATTTCTGTTGCATTATATCTTCCTGTTGTCAATGTATTTCTTAAATAATATGTATCTGTTCCTTGAAGTACTATTTCTGATGTATTTCCATTATCAACTTGTTTATTATTTTCTGTTACTTTCCATATTGGTTTTACTGTATCAACTATTACAGAACCACCATTTGTTTCATTTCCATCTATACTTGTTCCAACTGTTATTGTTTGAGCAATATTTTTATTTTCACTTGTGTCTTGAACTTTATCTTTTGGAATTGATATAGATAAAAATCCACTATAATCTAGAGTTGGCCTATTATCATTTACTATTAACTTACTTAAATTTGATAATATTAATGTATATCTTTTACCAACAACTTGGTTCAATTGACCTTTTTGAACTCCATTTTCTTTAGTTATATTAATTGTATTAGTTATATTTTCTGAACTAAAAGATATTCCTACTTTTTTATTTGTTAATATATCATATCTTTCATCATCAACCATCATTTTTATAGCCAAATCTTCTAACTTTAGTTCATCTAAACTATAATATTTATCTGTAATATCAAACACAATTTTAACAGAATCATTTGTTCCTTGTATATCTGTAGTTAGATATTTATATGTAATAGATGGTTTTATTACATCTACAAAATCTCCATCAATACTTGTATTATCATTATAATTACCATATTCATCAGATATTTTTTCAGCTGGTACTTCTATTCTTACTGTTCCACTCCAGTTTTTATAGTTTTTGTTATTTACATTTTTTCTTTGTTCAAATCCACTTATTAGAAGTGTATATTTTATTCCGATTTTTTTACCATTTTCATCAAGTATTTCTTTTTCAGATAATTCTTTAGTTAATTCACTTCCCGTATCCTCTTCATCAACAAAAATCTTTATATCATTTTTATTTAAAGTACTTGCTTTAAAAAAATTATCTCTTACTTCAAAAACAATTTTTTCCGTTTTAGCTGTTTTATCTACTTCTGATGATATTTTTGTAATACTTGGTTTCTTGAAATCTACAATTCCTAATGATGATATTTCTGTCTCTTTACTGAAATTCCCATATAAATCTTCAAGAGTCGCTGAATTTATTATTAGTTTTAAATTACCTTCATAAAGTGATTTTACATTACTTATTGTTACTAAATATTCTATTCCATATACTGTATTTACTTCATCTCTTTTTTCTGTTAAATCACTAGTTTTCACAATATTCATATCAATTGTTCCAGTTATTTCGTCTTTACCAATAAATGTTTTTATTTTATTTGAAGTTAATGTTGATTCTTTAAAATATTTATCTGTTCCAATTAATTTAAATGTTATTTTTCCTTGTTGATTATCAAAAGTCATATTGCTTGCAGTCCATATTGGGTTTATTACATCGACAATCTGATTATTTCCATTTCCTGTTGGCTCATTTATTCCTACTGTAATTGTTTTGGCATCATTTTTATTCCCAAATATATCTACAATTTTATCTTTTGGTATAGTAAGTGTTACATATCCACTTCTTCCTGCATATTTTTCTACAATATCTATTGGAAGTGTTTTTATCGTTAATACATAATCAATTTCTTTTCCATTAATATTTTGAGTCAATGTATTATTAGCATCTGATATATCTACATTTTCCCAATATCCTTTTCCATTTGAGTCATAATTATATATTGCTAAGCTCAAATCACTCTTTTGTAATACAGATGCTACTGTATCTAAGTTTTTATCTGTTGCAGTAAAATTAATTGTTAATATTTTATTATCTTTATCTATATCAGATTTTGAATATGTGTATTTAATTGAAGGTTTTATAAAATCTGCATTATCAACTATTATTTTTTGTTCTAAGTTGCTATTCTCGTATTGGTCTTGAGCAGTTCCTCTTTTTATTAATATACTTACTTCTCCACTTTCTACTGCATTCTCAAAGTCTAATGTTAATGTACATTGTAATTTATTATTAATAACCTTTTGGTTATTTATTGATATATTTATATCTGTTGTTTTTTCTCTATCAACATATATTTCGAAATACTTTTCTAGATTAGAATTTGTTAATTTATTAGAACTATATGTTGTATTAATTCCTTCTGCTTGTAATATTAATTCAATTTGTTTTTGTTCTGTGTTTATTGTACTTGATATTTTTTTCCAGTCTATTCTGTATTTGCAATCTATTGTAACATTATTTGAAAATTGTATTTTTTCTTCTGATGTATTATTTAATCTTATTTCTTTTTCTCCTGAATATATTGCTTCTGGCACTTTTATTACTAATGTTGTATTACTTCCTATTCCATCAAACATATCTCCATATTCACTTGCTATTTGTGTGAATTTTTTTCCTAAATCTAATGTTGTTAAGTTACTACATCTTCTAAACATTGAATTCATGTCTTCTACTTTGCTTATGTCAAAATTACTTATATCTAATGTTGTTATAGCACTACATCCAGAAAACATTGCCCCCATATATACTGTATTACTTGTATTAAAATTACTTACATTTATTGTTGTTAGTTTTTGATTATTATAGAACATATAACTCATATCTGTTACTTGAGGTGTATTAAAATTACTTATGTTTAATGTAGCTAAGTTTCTACATTCAAAGAACATACTGTTCATATCTGTTACTTTACTTGTATTAAAGTTATTTAAATCTAATTTTGTCAAACTTGTACAATTTGAAAACATATTACTCATTGTTGTTACTTCTGATGTATTAAAACTGCTTATATCCAATGTTACTAGTTTTTCATTCTTATAAAACATATTTTCCATGTCTATTACTTTGCTTGTATCAAAACTACTTAAATTTAGTGTTGTAAGATTGTTACATATTGCAAACATACTGTTCATATTTATTGTTTTACTTGTATTTATATTTTGTAAATCTATTGTCGTTAAATTATTACCTTCATAAAACATATAACTTGCATCTTCTGGCATATATACTTTTGTCGTTTTTTCTGAGTTTGATGCTACATATATTTCATATAGTCCATTATTATTACTATCTACATATCCAGCTATTACACTATTGTTTCCATTTTTTGATGCATCCCATTGTGTACCTAAAACTTCTTCTTTACTTGCAACAAATTTTATGCTTTCTATTTTCGAATTTTCTATTGTTCCTCCTGCAAAATAATATTTATTATCATCTCCATTATATTGTGTATTTTGCATTATAGGTAATGGTTCTGTAATTATTAATTTTATTTCAAGATTCCCATTACCATATTTATCTGTTGCAGAATCTTCTTTTATAACTAATGCCATACCTTCTCCATCTTTTATTTCTTCATTTTTAATTTTCAATGTACATTGTAATTTTCCGTTTTTTACTTCTTGATTTTCTATCGTAACAGTCAAATTATCTACTATTTTCCCATCTATATATAATTGCAGATATTTTGAAATTCCATCTGTCAAGATTTTTGCTGAATCATATGTTGTATTAACTCCTTCTGCTTGTAAAACAACATTTATTTGTTTTTGAGCAATATCTACTGAACTTGATACTTTTTTCCATTCTATTTTATATTTGCATTCAACTTTAACATTGTCTAAGAAAGTTATTATATCTGTTGAACCATTATTTAATTTTATCTCATTTTTTCCTGCATATATTGCACTTGGTACTTTAATTACTAGTTGATTTTCTTCTAATCCATCAAAAATTCCTTCATTTTCGTTTGCTATTTTTGTAAATTGTTTTCCTAAGTCTAATTCTGATAATTTAATACATCCAGAAAACATAAAACTCATATCTTCAACTTTACTTATATTAAAATTGCTTATATTCAATATTTGTAATTTCTTACAGTCTGAAAACATTGCATTCATACTTGTTACTTCTGTTGTATTAAAATTGCTTATATTCAATGTTGTTAAATTCTCACATGTAGAAAACATTGCACTCATATCTATTACATTACTTGTATCAAAATTGCTTAGATCTAAAGTTGTAATATTTTTACAGTTATAAAACATCCAACTCATGTCTGTTACTTCTGTTGTATTAAAATTGTTTAAATTTAATATTGTTAAACTTTCACATCCATTAAACATACTGTTCATATCAATTACTTTAGATGTATCAAAACTTTCCAAATTTAATTCTGTTAATTTTTTACAATTTTGGAACATATTACACATTGTTGTTACTTTTGCTGTAATAAAATTACTTATATCTAATGTTTCAAGATTTTCACATCCAAAAAACATATTTTCCATATCTTCTACATTACTTGTATCAAAATTTTGTAATTCCAATGTTGTAATATTTGTACACATTGCAAACATGCTGTTCATGTTTGTTGTTTTACTTGTCCCTAAATTTTGAATATCTATTGTTGTTAAATTGCTACATTCATAAAACATATAACTTGCATCTTCTGGTGTATATACTTTTGTTGTTTTATCTGAATTTGATGCTACATATATTTCATATAATTCATTTCCATTACTATCTATATATCCAGCTATTACACTATTATCTCCATTCTCTGACGCATCCCATTTTGTTCCAAGTACTTCTTTTGGATTTGTAACAAATTTTATACTTTCTATTTGTGAGTTTGCTATTGGTCCTCCAGCGAAATAATATTTGTTATCTTCTCCATTATATTGACTTGAAATAATTGTTGGAACTTCTTCATTTGTTATATTTATTGTATTTGATGATATATTATTTATTACTAATTTTGAATCACTTTGCTCTACTACTATATATTCTGCATCTGTAGAACTTATTAAACTTTGTTCTACTCCATACTTTTTTTTATTTAATGTTATTTTTAATGTTTGTTCATATTCACTTGGAACATATATCTCTTTTGTTGACATATTATTACTTTCAACAACTGTATACAATATCTCCAAAGAAATATCATTTTCATTTTGAATTACATTTATTTGTGCCAATAATGGCATATACCCTTCTACATAAATTCCTTTATCATCATATTCAAGATTTTGTTTATACAAAGTCATCTCTTCATTAGTTTTTGTCGAAGTCACATTCTTTTTATCATAATTCACTTCCAAATTAATCTCTTTATTTTCAACCTCATCCTGTGAAAGAACAATTTTATCATTTGCACTCTTATCACCATTTAAAGTTTTATAATTAGAAACATAAACATTGCTTATAGTTTCAGGCAAAGAAATTTCATAATTACCATTCTTATTTCCAGTTGCAACCAAAGTAACTTTCTGACTATCAACTTCTCCTGTTTCATCAGTTACATTAGCTACAATATCAGTGGTTTCTTTTGCTCTAGAATTTAAAATATTAAAATAGACACTAATAATAACTATTACAGCCATACTTAGTATCATTAAATTTCTTACTTTTTTTATTATAATATTACTTTTTCGCATTTTTATATTTCCCCCATTTGTACTTTTTTTCTATCTTTTCTCTCTATATATTTTATATCATAATACACGATTTTTTTCAACAAATTTAGCGTTTTTTTAACACTTTTTTTATAGCTTTTTTCGCTAATTTTTTATAAAAAATATAACACAAAAAAAGAGCAAAATTTTTACTTTTTACCCTCTTCTTTTTTATCCCATATTATCAGTAAATAAATATACATAATATCCAAAATAGCAGATATTCCACCCAAAACAAGTGAAATTCGACTTATTGCTCCAAAGCAAAATCCACTTAATGTTGTTGCCGCTAATGTTCCAATAAATTTCGTAATTGCCAATATTATTGATTGTCCCTCTTTTCCATTTCTCTTTACTAACATATCTATAAATAGCATAGACATTACAATATTTATAAAGAAGCCTGCATTTATTTTAGCATGAAATGGATAAGTTGTATAGAACTCATTCATAATTAGCATTGCTATAATTAATTGGAAAATACTAAATCCCCAAAAATATTTTTTTAATTTATCTGGATAATATTTTTTTCCATATAAGAAATATGTAATTAAAATTCCAGCATCTAAAATAAGCCATATGCTATCAATAATTATCCATATTAGTCCACCATCGCCTCCATTTATGACTTTCTTAAAATAAAGCATCTCCCAAGAAATATTTAAACACAATGAGAAAAATGGCATTGCATAACTTTTTTCTTTTATTCCTTTATAAATAGCAATACTATATGAAATCATCCAAAATCCACCACACATTAATCTCAATACTAGTATCATCATAATATCTTTTCCTTTCTTTATAAATCAAATATTTATTTTCTTATTTTAGCAACAAAAAAGCCTTCATATAACTCTGTTGGTGAAATACATAATGTTCCTTCAATTTCAACTGGCAAATATTCGATTCCTTCTATTTTTTCTATAGGAACAATTTTTGCATTAAATTTTTTTAAAACTTTATTTAAAACTTTTTCATTTTCTTCTTTCAAAATTGAACAAGTAGAATATACCATTTCACCATCTTTTTTCAATATCTTTAAAGCTTTTGTTAATAATTCTTCTTGAGTTTTAGCAGACCTTTGTATTAATTCTTCTGTAAATTTCGGATTAAATACACTTTCAGTACCACTTCCACTACATGGTGCATCTAATAATATTTTGTCAAACGAAAAAAAATCGCTTAATTTTCTTGAATCTTCTTGCATTACATTAACATTTCCAACACCTTGTTTTTGAAGATTATACTTTAATCTATCACATCTAATTTTGTTTTTCTCACATGCAGTTATATAAGATTTTCCACTTGAAATTGCAGATATTTGTGTTGTTTTTCCTCCTGGTGCAGCAGCCATATCTAATATATTTTCTTTTTCCTTTGGCTCAAGTATAACTGGTGGAATCATTGATGATAAGCTTTGTAAATAAATTTCTCCATTTTCATATATCTTTAATTTTCTTATATCTTCTTCTAATACATTTTTTATAATTATTGCATCATTATTCCATTTAACTTCTTCAAATTCAATATTAGATTCTTTCAATTCTTTTATAACTTTTTCTTTATCTGTTTTTAATGTATTTATTCTAAAAGTAACTGGCTTTTTTGAAACAAGCCCATTTTTAATTTTTTTACATATTTCTTCATTATATTCATTATTTATTTTTTTTATTAAAAAATCAGGTATTTGCATTTTCTTTCTCCTATAATACAAATATATTATCATAGTTTTATAAATTTAACAATATTTTTAATAAATCTGTTTTTGATACATATTATTAATAAGGTGATTTTATGAAAGTATACTTTATCAATAAAAAAATAATTTTAATGCTAATATTTTTTACATTTATCTTGTTAT
>OLPW01002172.1_pt1 | contig 17954 bp, 14 predicted proteins | sample 1672161 | NCBI WGS metagenome assembly OLPW01 (sample SAMEA3136654, study PRJEB25190) | human gut metagenome
CCAGCTATCTCATCGCCGTCAGCTATTCGCTCATGGGACTGTTGGTGATGTTTCTTCTTTACGACATATCCAAGCGCATGGGCGTGGCCATCGTGGCGTTCATGGCGATCAAGAACGCCGAGCAGCTGTTCCAGGTGATTGGCGGCGAGGTTCCGGGGTTGCTTTCCCGGGTGGGGCTGCCCGCGGGCACCCAGGATCTCGTGGTGACGATTCTGGTGGCGGCGCTTATTCTGGCCGCCACGTTGCTGTTGTTCTCCGAGAAGGAGCTGGCCAGCAAATGGGGCGTGGATATTCTGGAAGAGGGCGGCCTTATCGAGCGCACCGCCGAGGAGGAGCGCGCCGCCGAGCGCGTGGAGGAGTTCTCGCGCACCTATCGTCTAAGCCCTCGCGAGCAGGAGGTGCTGGCGCTTCTGGCCGAGGGGAAGACCGGCCGCGTCATTCAGCAGGAGCTGTTTATCGCCGAGGGTACGTTCAAGGCCCACACGCGCCACATTTACGAGAAGATGGGCATCAACTCCCGCAAGGAGCTGTTCGAGCTGCTGGGCCTTCGTTCGTAAGCAACTGCAGGTTGCTGCTGATTGGGCTGCGCAGGCTGCCGCTGGCCGGGCTGCGCAGGCTGCCGCTCGCGCGGGTTTTTTGGAGAGGGGAGAAAAACCCGTTGACACGGGCGGGATTCGCTCTAGAATAGACGAGCTGCCCAAAGGTGGGCAGTGCAACGAACAGATATGTTCCGCTACTTAAGACAGCAGGTACCGAGTCTGCAACCGCCTGCGGGGCGTTCCGGAAGGGGCGACACCTGGCGCAACGGCTCGGTTTAATCGCGAAAGCGGCCCGCCGAGGTGGTCGAAGATTCGCAACCGTGAATTTCTGCGGCCTCCGTCTTATGGGCGGGGGCCGCTTTTCTCATCTTAAGGCTTGCGGCCCACCCAGCACAGGTGCGGAACCCGGAAAGCTTTGAGAAGGAGGTGTACGTACAACATGCCCAACGCTCAGAACAAGGAGATGCTCGCCAGCATCAAGGAGGATCTCGACGGCGTTTCCGCCATGTGGGTCGTGGATTACCGCGGCCTTACCGTGAAGGAGATGCAGCAGCTGCGCCGCGACATTCGCGAGACCGGCTCGGTGATGAAGGTCTACAAGAACACGCTGGTTCACCTGGCGCTCGCTGAGGCCGAACTGCCGACGCTCGACGATATGCTCGCCGGCCCCAGCGCGTTCGTGTTCTCCGGCAACGACGTGGCCGCATCGGCTAAGGCCCTGAAGACCTTCGCTAAGGCCAACGAGAACCTTGAGATCAAGGGCGGCCTGATGGAAGGCGCTGCCGTGTCGGCCGCAGAGGTGGAGGCCATCGCTTCTCTGCCCTCTCGCGAGCAGCTCATGGCTCAGATCGCCGGTGCCATCTCCGGCGTCGCTCGCGGTCTGGCTACCACCATCAACGGTGTGCCGCGCGGTTTGGCCCAGGTCGTCAAGGCCGTGGCCGAGCAGAAGGAAGCTGCCTAACAGCTCGGGCGGCCTGAGACGGGTCGCGTAACGCAAGAAGAAATAACGGTCGGCGCGAAGAGGTGCCGGCCCCCTTTGAAAGGAAACTAACATGGCTGTTACTCGTGAAGAGATCATTGAGGCTTTGAAGGAGATGTCCCTGCTCGAGGCTTCCGAGCTCGTGAAGGACATCGAGGAGACCTTTGGCGTGTCCGCCGCCGCTCCGGTGGCCGTGGCCGCCGCTGCTCCGGCTGAGGGTGGCGCTGCCGCCGAGGAGAAGTCCGACTTCGACGTCGTGCTCGAGGGCTTCGGCGACAACAAGATCGCCGTCATCAAGGTTGTCCGCGAGATCACCGGCCTGGGCCTGAAGGAGGCCAAGGAGGTCGTCGAGGGCGCTCCGAAGGCTGTCGCCGAGGGCGTGAACAAGGAGAAGGCCGAGGAGATCAAGGGCAAGCTGGAAGAGGCCGGCGCCGCTGTGACCCTGAAGTAAATTCGCTTTCGCGAAGACTTCTCCCAACCATCACGGTTGAACACAAGGACCCCGCTTACGAGAGGGGTCCTTTTTTGTCTTCGGAGGATTGCCGGCTCTCGGTCGGCTTAGCCCAGCCACTCTACGAGGGATGTGATGTCGCGCTGGGTTTGGGCGAGGCCGTCCTTGTAGGATTTTCACGAGGGCATCGTAGTCGGTGGTCTTGTTGGTGACTTCCATCTTGTCGGGATAGAAGATCCAGGCGGCGCCCGTCTTCTCCGGGCCTTCGTACTGTGGGGTGAAACCGTGACTGGTGGCGGTGTTAACGATAAGAAGCACCTTATCCTTGTATTTGGACAGCGGCACGTCGGTGTCGCCTTAGACTCTAACGCTGAAATCATAGATGCTCATGAGGGTTCCGAGTCTTTCATTTGCTGGCGTTCGCGTACGGGTGGTCCGTGAACGCAATGGATGGACATTGCGAACAATAGCGAATGACCGAGCCTTGATATTTGGAAATGGTTAGTCGTGCTTATTTGTTGGCATTAGAAGCGAGCGAGGGCATTTGGGAGATAGTAGTACGGTGCTCTAAATATTGCGTTCGCCTCGTCGCTGCCTTCGCTCGCGCCATCAGATGGTCGCATTGACGGCAACTTCACTATAGCTAAATAACAAAAAACCCAGGTCAAAACTGGACTCATCCAAAAGAACTAGTCCCAAAACCCGCAAACGTCTGAATAGATGAGGACAAGTATAGCCCCGCGTTCTATCTTGCGGATTGTCGGCGCTTGCAAACCGGGATGTTTGCAAGAACGCTTTATCCCGTAGAGAGAAAAGGGGAACTATGTCTAATACGGAGAAGAGATTGTCAGATTTGTCTCGAAGGGGCTTCATTGGCGCGTGTGCCGCCACGGTTGCTGCCTTGGGCGCTACAAGCCTAGGGTGCTCCGAAAACAACGTCCGAATGGCAGAGACAGGAGAGTTGGAAGAAGTTGAACCGGAGTGGAAGCCAGTAGTGTGCTGGGCGCATTGCGGCGGCAAATGTGGACTCAAAGCCTATGTGAAAGACGGCACCGTCCTCAGGCTTAAAACTGACGACACCCACGACGATTCTTTCAATCATCCTCAGCACCGCGCCTGCTTGCGTGGCCGCTCGAGAAAGTTTGACGTGTTCTCGAAGGACCGCGTTCGCTTCCCTATGAAGCGGAAGCACTGGCAGCCGGGTGGCGGCGATAACGTCAACGGTGACCTACGTGGCATTGACGAGTGGGAGCGCATCTCGTGGGACGAAGCTCTCGATATGGTGGCAGACGAAATAACGCGCATCAAGGAAACCTATGGAAACCGTGCCATTCTCGGAAGCGGTCAACAGCCCACGAACCGTACTTATGTTGATTATGAAATGTACATCGATTTTCCTGACTTCTTCATCAAGGGGCTGGAATTCTTCAATGTGCTGAATCTTTACGGCGGTCAAGTGTCCCATTACGGCACGGGCTCGGCGGGCTCTTTCCAGAACGTTCCCGAACTGGTGGGTTTTGGAACAGCTAATGCTGGTGGCGGCATCGACATGCTTAATGATCGACTTGACGCACGCAACTGCGAATACGCGGTCATGGTTGGCGTGAACCCTGCTTGGAGCTCTGACGGCACAACCTTGTGGGCGAATTTCGTGCCCATGAGAGACGCCGGATGCAAGTTTTACTGCATCGACCCCATGCATACGGACACGGCAGAGGTCTTGGGTGCGGAATGGGTGCCCATTCGCCCTGGCACTGATATCGCGTTTCTCATGGCGTGCGCCTACGTGATGATCACCGAGGATGATCCCAAGAGTAATCCGCTTATTGATTGGGACGTGGTCAATCGCTGCTCCATCGGCTTCGATGCCGAATCCATGCCGGAGGGCGCCGACACCGAGAGGAACTTCAAAGACCATATTCTGGGAATTTATGACGGTTGTGCCAAAAATCCCGAGTGGGCAGAGGAGATTTGCGGCGTTCCTGCAGGCAAGATTCGAGAGATTGCCTATGTGCTGGGTATGGAAAACAAGACGGCCCTGCTTTGTGGATGGGGTCCGGGGCGCTGCAACGACGTAGATAACCTTCCTCAGATTCTTATGGCAGTGGGGTGCGTGCTCGGTGGACATTTCGGCAAGTCGGGCCATATGACCGGCAGCAGCTTGCGCGACACCTCGGCAAGTGGCGGCAATGCGCTCATCAACCCGGGCTGGAGAAAGTTGCCATGCGTGCCCGACCCCGTTGATGATTGCATTCAGGATCCGCTGCTGTGGCCCGCGATTCTGGAGGGTCGCTACGTGTACAACGGCCTTGGCCAATTTCTCGAAGGCGAAGAGCGCGAGATTGATGTTCGCTGTATCTACAACTATTCGCTCAATATGCTCAGCCGTACGGAAGACCAGATAAAGGGTATCGAGGCCTACCGAAAGATGGATTTTGTGGTGACCCATGCGCTTACGTTCAATCCGAACGCCCAGTACTCCGATATCGTACTTCCCGTGTGCTCGCCCTGGGAGCTGCCGCCCCAGTTGGGTATGTTCACGGGGCGAGAGGCGGCTTTCTTGGGCGATAAGGTGTGTGATCCGCTCTGGGAGTCGAAGTCGGTCACGTGGATTGGACGCGAACTCCTCGCGCGCTGGGGCATCGACCCCGATTTGGCCTATCCGTACTCCGACGAGCAGCAATCGTTCTATCAGATTTCCGGGACGCAGATTATTGAAGACGACGGAAAGACCTTCTCGCCCCTTGTTACCTTTACCGCAGAGGACATCGCAGCCCTCGGCGTGGAAGGTGAGCCCCAAGAAGGTAAGATTTCCTACCGGGACGCGCTAAAGCAGGGCGTGATAACCGTACCCCGTTCTGAATCTGACAATCACGGGCACATCGCATACGAGGCGTTCCGAACTGCTCCCGAGAAAAATCCCCTCGCGAGCGAAAGCGGCAAGATGGAACTGTACTGTCGTCGCCTGGAAGAGCAAACCTCTCGCGCAGGATGGGGCGTCGTGTCCCCCGTGCCCGAATACGTCGATGATCAGAAGTTCGGCTATAAGGCGACATTTGCGAACTATGAGGCACGCGAAAAAGGCCCGTATCCCTTCCAGCTCTTCAATCCTCACTACCCCCGTACAGCGCACGCTCACTTCGATAACGTCTTGGAGCTTCGCGAGGCATTCAAACGCCCGCTGTTCATAAGTCTGGAAGATGCCGAGTCGTTAGGCATTGAGACCGGCGACACGGTTCTCGTTGAGAACGATTACGGTCGGGTGGTGCGTCAGGCTTGTGTGACCAACCGCATCATGCCTGGCGTGGTTGGGCTACCCCATGGAGGATGGTTTGAGATGGACGAGCAAGGAAACGATCTAGGCGGATCCGGCGCCACGCTGTGCGGCTCGGTGACGGGCGGCACGGGCGTCTCGGGATACAACACCCAGATTTGCTCGGTGACCAAGGTGGATGGCAGCCCTGAAGATTGGGAGCGTCCTGTGGCGATGCCCGAATGCCAGAAAGACGAGGAGGAGTAACGATGGGACGTATGGGATTTTACTTCGACGCAGTCAATTGCATTGGTTGCCGAACCTGTCAGATTGCCTGCAAGGACAAGAATGCTCTTCCGGTGGGAATGTTGTTCCGCCGTGTGGTGACGGTAGAAGCGGGACGCTTCCCCGAGGGGTCATTCTTCCACATTTCCGAAGGCTGCAATCACTGCGAAGACCCTGCGTGTGTGAGCAACTGCCCTTCGGGAGCTTGCGCGAAGAACGAGCAGGGACTGGTAACTATCGATGAAGAGGTATGCATTGGTTGTCGGTCTTGCGTAATGTCGTGCCCCTATGGCCAACCCCAATATGACGCGGAGGCAAGTGTGAGCCGTAAGTGCGACGGTTGTTCGGATTTAACTGCCGCTGGAGGGAACCCCGTCTGTGTCGATTCTTGCCTGATGCGCTGCTTGGAGTTCGGCGATTTGGACGATCTGCGCGCTCTTCATGGCGAAGGCTTGGTGTCGGAGATTCCGGTGCTGCCCTCCGCTAGCGAGACGAACCCTTCGCTGCTTATAAACCCGCGTGCCTGTGCTCTTGAAGAAGAATTCACTGTTCAGAGCGTCTATTAAGAGAATCGCCAGCGTTCGTCTATAGGGATGCTTGCTGGAAAGATGCGATTTGAAAAGCCGCGAAGGCGAGTGTTCGCGAAATGAGCGTGCGAGATGGAAGGCGATTGCAATTGTGCGCGGTCGCCTTCCATATGCTGAAGTTTTCAAATCTGAAAATGTTCGGAGAACTGTCTACCGAGCCGAAGGAAAGGAAAGGCCAATGAGCACAGACGTAAGCGTATTTGATCGGCAAAAGGCGGCTGCCTTCGGTTTGGTGCTGAAGGTGTTACAGAGCGTATTCGGCGCAGAGCCCAGTGTTGGACAGGTCAATGCGTTGCGCGAAGATACCTTCCAGGAAGCTCTTGCCCTTCTTGGGTTGGGAGGCAACGAGGCTATTGCCTGCGCTATGGACCAGTTTTTGACAGATGAGAATGACTTCCAGCGCATCGGGGAGGGATACTATCGCTTATTCGTAAGCCCTTCGCTCGAGGTTTCTCCCTGGGAATCCACGTATGTTGGCAACCCTCAGCTCCTCTTTCAGGAAAGTACCCTCGATGTTCGCAATTTCTATAAGTCACTTGGCTATGTAGCCGATAAGTTTCAACAGGTGGCCGATGACCATATCGCCATCGAGCTTGGCTTTCTTTCCGCCCTCTGTCTAAGAGCCGCCTTAGCCGACGAAGAGGAGGAGGGCCGTGCTCTCGTTGCAGATGCGGCCCGTTTTGCCGATGAGCACCTTGCCCGCTGGACTCCCATTTTTTCGAAGTCGCTGCAGGAGCGGGACAAAACGGGGTATTATGCTAATTGGGCGAAGGGGCTGGAGGCATGTCTCCTCGTCCTGAAGGAGTGTGCGTAGCCGGCGATACTTTGGAGGTGCTGGCAAATTGGCGAGAGGCGCGGCATCTACAAAGAGCATGGGCGGTTTGTTTGCGGCTTTGTCGGACGAGGGGAAGAAGTGGCCCGGCATTCATTGCTTCGCCCTGGCGTTTTATATGGCTTGGTACCATATGACGTTTTTCGGGGAGTCGTGGATTCGCTTCAATGCGGCGGGTCCCGTAGAGCGCATCTTTCTCTTCGTGGCTCCCTCTCTGACTCTTGTGGCAGCTTTCGTAGCAGCGGCGTTCCTTCCTCGTCGAACGTTGAGGGTTCTTTCGCTTCCGCTGGCTATTTCCGGCTTCGCTCTTGTTGCGACTGCGGGATCGCTGCTCATGCTGTTCTCCGTAGGGTTTTTGACCCCCTTCTTCTTCGGCCTCGGCTCATGCGTTTCGGCTGCGGGAATGGCTCCACTTGCCGTGAGGATTGGTCTTGATCTTGCTGAAGAGGGGCCCAAGCGTGCGTTTCTCTTTATCTCGGCATCGTCGGTTCTCTCAATGCTTATTTGGTTTGTGGTTTCGTGCGTCACTCTGATATCAGCAGGGCTCGTGTTGGCTTTGCTCCCGATGACAACGACGGCGCTGGTGCTCACTGGCCCTTATAGAAAGGGAGGGAAGCGAGCTGACGAGGCTGAGGAAGGCGAGAGGGGACTGCGCGTATCGCTTGTCGATTTCTGGCGGTTCTTCTCGGCGTTCTTCGTGTTTGCGGCTGTGGCTGGCATGGGGCGTGTGCTGTTCCTAGACGCCTCTCAGGAGGGTTATCTCCATTCGATGATGTTCCTCGCCCTGGTTTCCTGCTTGTCGCTTATGCTGCTGGCAGTTAAGGGTCTCTCGGTATCCATGCTACGTGGAGTTTACTATTTGGTTGTGGTCAGCTGCGTTTTTGCGTTACTTCTGGTGTTTGCGGTCGGGGTAGACGCTCATTGGATGTTCGAACTGACTAATGCGCTCTACCTGGTTCTCGATGTTTTGTCATGGTGCCTCATTGCCGCGGCTGCCTTCGTGGGTCGAAAGCGGGCACTTTGTATCGTTGCGTTTGGCCGCGCCGCATTTTTGGCGGGGTCGATAGCGGGGTATTTGCTCGGTGCAGGCTATCTAAAGTCGATTTACAGCTTCCAAGGGGGCGAATATCTTTGGGTTGCTCTTGTTCTAGTCGTGGTGTGTTGCGCGACGGTAGTTCTCTCGGGGGGAAACCTTGTGGAGCTGACCCAGGTATCGATTCAGGAAGCCCCTGAGGTAACTGATCGCTCTGCGTTTGATCTTCAGCAAGCCAGAGAAGAGTATCTCAACCACAAATGCGAGCGCATTGCGGCGCAGTATCACTTGCCTCCACGCACAGCTGAGGTATTGGGAATGCTGGCTGCGGGACGTGGGAACAAAGAAATCGCGGAAGAGCTTTGTATGGGGCTGAACACCGTGCGGACCCATGTACAGAACATCTACCAAAAACTTGATGTCCATAGCCGCAGTGACTTAGCTTCGTTCATTGAGCAATATTAAAAGGTCGTTCGTTCTACCCCTAGGATGGCGTCTTCGCGGCTTCCGAAAGAGCACCTGGCGATTTGCCTGTACTCTCCTTTGCGGGGTGCTCTTGCTTTATAGGCGGTTTAGCCCAGCCACTCCAGGAGGGAGGCGATGTCGCGCTGGGCTTGGGCGAGGCCGGTTTCGTAGGAGCGGACGAGGGCGTCGTAGTCGGTGGTCTTGTTGGTGACGTCCATGGTGTCGGGGTAGAAGACCCAAGCGGCGCCTGTCTTTTCCAATTGCTCTATCTCGTCGCAGAGCTCGTTGTAGGGCTGCCAGCGCGCGATGGTGCGCTCGGCCACGATGGGATGCTTGCGGAAGGCCGCGCGGAAGAGCGCCTGGGCGCCCCGGCTCATGGCGTGCTTACGGGGCGCTTGCGATAACCGCGCGGCTGGGTGCGGATGATGCAGAAACGCTCGTAGCCGTCGGCGCGGGCGGCATTCAGCAGGATGCCCCAGCTATCTCCCATGCCGCCGTCCATGTAGGTGTGCCCGTCGATGGTGGTGGGCGGCATGAAAAGGGGCATGGTGGACGATGCACGCACTTTCAGCCCCAGGTCGTGGGCGTCCTTCACATCGGTGCGGGTCCAGGCGACGGTCTCGCCGGTGTTCCAATCCATGGCCTCGATATGCATCTCGGCCGGGTTGGCGGCGAAGGTGTCCCAGTCGAAGGCCATGGGGTCGCCGGCGGCCGCGTTCTCGATCAGCTCCTCGTAAAGGTAAGGGCTGTTGAAGTAGCCGGTGCCCCGCAAGAAGCTGCCCCAGCCGCCGAAGCGCGGATACTTCACCAGCTCGACGAATGAGGCGCGAGCGCGGGTAGCGTCGCGCACCAGGTAGTTCACCGTATGGCTGGATCCGGCCGAGATGCCGTAGACGCGCCCGAAGTTCAGGTTGCGCGCGAGCAGCTCCACCACCATGCCGGCAGTGTAGCTGTTGCGCATGCCGCCGCCCTCGAAGATGAGCGCCACATCGGGCTGGTTGATGGCGAGGCCGGCATATTTGGCGGGGTCGGTCATGAGGACTCCTTCGAGGCGCGAAAAAAGGGAGCCCATAAGAGCTCCCTTTCAGTATAGCTATTCGTCGCGATGTCGGGCGAGTTACTCCGCGTAGCGGAAGAGGGCGGCGACGGGTTGGTCGGTGGGCATCTGATCCTGCTCGACGATGTAGATGTGGGCGTCTTGGGCCAGTGCCGCCTGGGCGAAGGCGTCGGTGATGTCGGGCGCGGCCGGGTCGATGTAGCCGTCGTCGACCGGGTTGGGGTTCCCATCGAAGGTGACGGTGCCGGTGTTGATGTCGAAGCCGCCGGGGAGGATTTTGCCCTTCACGAGGAACAGCGCTCCCACGCGGCGCTCGGCCAGTGCCATGCCGATGGCGTCGAAGTCGTCCGAGGCCTTGCCGGGGGCCGCATCGGCGCCGAACTTCTCGGCGGTTTCCTTGATGTTCGCATCGCGGATGCCGTCCATCACGGTCAGCGACTCTTCCAGAAGCGCCTTGCCGTCAAGACCGGCGGGATCCTTCTTGATGCCGACGGGCAGGAGGTGGCGCAGCGTGGAGAGCTTGCGGAAGGCGTGCTCGTACTCCTCGTCGCAGCACAGGATGATGGGGGTGGCGTCATCGCGCACGAGGTAGTCGTTCACGGCCTGGTTCACGTAGCGGAACCACGGCAGGGCGTCGTCCTTCTTCACCTCGTTGCGGGACTGGCGGTCATGGTACTGGCCCATGTGGCCTTCCAGGGTGATGTAGTCCAGCGCGCCCAGCTCGCCCTTCTTCATGTCGGCGGCGGTGTCGTCGCTGTTGGCGAACAGCTCGCTGAAGAAGTCGTGCACTTCCTGCGGCAGCTGCTGGCGCTCCACATGGGTGCGGTCGCCCTTCACCCAGCTGAAACGGTCGTTGCCCAGCTCCAGCACGTAGTACTCGGTGCCGTACTGGAAATTGCGCAGCAGCGGCTTGACGAAGTAGGTGTCGCCGGCGGCCACCATGGGGTCGGGGGCGAAGAACAGGTTGTACACGTAGATGTCGTCGTTGTTCATGAGGAAGCCCAGACCCTCGCCGGCATGCAGCCAAAGCGGCATGTCCGGATGCTCGAGCAGGTAGTCGGCCTTTTCCACAATGCCCTTATAGGCGTCCTTGTCGTAGGTTTCCGCAAGGGTGCGCTCGGCGTCCTTCATCAGATCCTTGAACATGTCACGATCCCAGATATCGCGGCGCTCCTCGCGCTCGGTGTGGTGCACGGGGATGTAGAGCGACACGACGGGCGCGGTCACATCAGCGAGGATGGCCGGATCGAACTTTTCCATCACGTGAATGCTATCGGCGGTCTTCCGCAAGGTCTCCTTCTCGTCTTTCATGACGAACCTCCAAAGTGGTCGGGAACACAAAGTGCGCGCAGCAGTGTCGCCGCGCCGTTGACGTTGGAAGGCGACGGCGCGTGGTGCAACTGATGTGCTGGAAAGAGCATAGCCCCCGACTGGGAAAATCGGGGGCTATGAGCCAGCCTGTGAACGGGCGGTTGCCGAAATGCAGTTTAAAGTTGATTTGGCCGCTCGCCTTTAGTTGCCTTTAGTCGAGGTAGCGCTTCACGTTCATGGCGCGCATGGCGTTCAAGATGGCGATGACGGCCACGCCCACGTCGGCGAAGACGGCCATCCACATGTTCGCGATGCCGAAGGCGGCCAGCACCAGCACGGCGAATTTGATGCCCAGGGCGAACACGATGTTCTGCCAGACGATGCCCATGGTGCGCCGGGCCAGGTGAATGGCGCGGGCGATGTCTGCGGGGTTGTCGTTCATGAGCACGATGTCGGCGGCCTCGATGGCGGCGTCGGAGCCCATGGCGCCCATGGCGATGCCGATGTCGGCGCGGGTGAGCACGGGCGCGTCGTTGATGCCGTCGCCCACGAAGGCGAGCTTGCCCTTGCCGTGGGTGTCGCGCTCGGTTTGGGCGAGGAGCGCTTCCACCTCGGCCACCTTGTCCTGGGGAAGCAGCTCGGCGTGCACCTCGTCGATGCCGAGTGTGGCGGCGACGGCCTGGGCCACGGGCGCGCGGTCGCCGGTGAGCATGACGGTCTTCTTCACGCCGGCCGCCCGCAAGTCGGCGATGGCGCGCACGGCGCCGGGCTTCACGGTGTCGGCGATGACGATGGCGCCCAGGTAGGTGCCGTCGGCGGCTACGTAGAGCACGGTGCCCGGGGCCTCGACGGCGGTGAAGGCGATATGGTGGGCCGCCATGAGCTTGCCGTTGCCCACGAGCACTTCGCGTCCGTCCACGACCGCTTCCACGCCCTGGCCGCTCACCTCGCGGACGTCGCGCACCCGTTCGGCCGTCACTGCGGCGCCGCGATAGGCCCGCACCGATTGCGCGATGGGGTGGGTGGAAAAGGTTTCGGCCGCCGCGGCGATGTCAGCAAGCTCGGCCTTGCTTACGCCGGGGGCACAAACGAGCTCGGTCACGGAGAACGTGCCGTCGGTCAGCGTGCCGGTCTTGTCGAATACGACGGTCTCGGTGGAGCCTAGGGCCTCCAGGTAGTTCGACCCCTTCACCAGAATGCCGAGGCGCGAGGCGCCGCCGATGCCGCCGAAGAACGACAGCGGCACGGAGATGACCAGCGCGCAGGGGCACGACACCACGAGGAAGGTGAGTCCGCGCAGCACCCAGTCAGACCACTGGCCGCCGAACAGCAGCGGCGGCACGACGGCGAGCACGGCGGCCACGCCCACAACGATGGGGGTGTACACGCGGGCGAACCGCGTGATGAAGTTCTCGGTGCGGGCCTTCTTCTCGGCAGCGTTTTCCACCAACTCCAGGATGCGACTCACGGTGGAGTCCTCGAAGGGCTTGGTGGCGCGCACGACGAGTTTGCCCGTCAGGTTCACGCAGCCGGAGATGACCTCGTCGCCCGGGCGCGCCGTGCGGGGCACCGACTCGCCGGTGAGCGCCGCCGTGTCGATTTGGCTTTCGCCGGTTAGCACCGTGCCGTCAAGCGGGATGCGCTCGCCGGGCATGACGATGAACTCGTCGTCGGGGGCCAGCTCGAAGGGATCGATCTGCTTCAGCTTGCCCTCTTCCATGACGTTGGCGTACTCCGGCGCGATGTCCATCATGTCCGCGATGGACTGGCGCGACTTGTCAACCGCATAACTTTGGAACAGCTCGCCCACCTGGAAGAACAGCATCACGGCCGCGCCTTCGGCCATGTGCGGCTCGGTGTCGGGGAACAGCACCAGCGCGAACGCGCCGAAGGTGGCCACGGTCATGAGGAAGTCCTCGTCCAGCGCGTGCCCGTGCGCAAGGCCTCGCAGCGCGCCGGCGATGACGTCGTAGCCGGCGATGAGATAGGGGATGAGAAAGAGCGCGAACTCGGCGTACACATCACCGGGGGTGCCGAAGGCGGCGCGCAGGATGCCGGTTTGGGTCGCCACTTCGATGATGACGAACAGCACGAGGGCGACGATGATGCGGGTGAGGAGTTTTTTCTGCTTCGGGTTCATGGGGAATCCTAACGGACGATGCGGCAGTCTTTCTCGTAGCTGGTGCAGACGGCCTGGGCGGCGTCGACGATGGCGGACAGGGCCTCGGCGTCGGCGGCGTCCGCGTCAATCATCAGTTTGCTCGTCATGAAGCTGATGGATGCCTTGTTCACGCCGGGCAGCTCGTTGATGCCGGCTTCCATTTTCGCGGCGCAGTTGGCGCAATCAAGGTTCTCCAGTTTGAATGACTTGCGCATGATGGTTCCTTTCAGTGTTGTTCCCACTCGCTAGGAGCGGCCGGTTCGGTGAATCGGGAGGCAGGGTTACTCGCACACGTGGGTCATGCCCTGGGCGAGCATGGTGTAGACGTGGTCGTCGGACAGGGCGTAGATGACGTTCTTGCCGTCGCGGGTGGCCTTCACGAGACGCGCCTGCTTCAGCGTGCGCAGCTGGTGGCTCACGGCGCTTTGGGTGCAGCCGACGACGGCGGTGATATCGCCGACGGATAGGCCGCCGCCCATGAGCGCGAACAGGATCTTGATGCGGGTGGTGTCGGAGAAGGCCTTGAACAGGTCGGCCACGTCGAACAGCAGCTCCTCGTCGGGCATTTCCGCGAACAAGCCTGCCGTGGCTTCGCGGTTGCAGCCACAGGGGCAGGCCTCCGGCGATGCGCAGGCGCCTTCCACGATTTTGCCGGCTTCTTTCTCTATGGCTGTCGGTTCGCTCATCTCAGCTCCTTGCAAACTATTAAACATATGAGCAACTGTTCATAAGTATAGGCACCGCCACCGTTCTGTCAAGGGGTGGAATAAAAGATTTCGTTTGGAAGAGCAACGGAAGGGGAAGCGTAACGGCTCCGTCGCCATCGGAAGGCGCGCCAAAGCTACCATTGAAAGCAGAAAACGCGATAGGACGCAGTGCCGCATGCTTTTGCCTTGCACGATCCGGCCAATTCCCAATCATTGATATGAGCTGGGGAAGAAGGCGCGGTCGGTCGTCCCGTCGCGCCCGATGCGAATTTGAAAGGTGTTGCAATGAAGGCTTACCAAATCGTCGATGCCGACTTCGTGAAGCGCGAGATAGGGCGCATGCCCATCGTGGACGTGCGGCCGCCGCTGCGCTACGACACGGCCCATATTCCCTCGGCCATCAACATTCGGCTCGATGTGGCCGCCGCCTCGGAGGATCCTGCCGAGGAGCTGGCCGAGATGTTCCAGGACAACGGCATTTTCCCCGAGGACGCGGTCATCGTGTACTGCCAGATGGGCGTGCATGCCAAGATCGCCTGCGATTACCTGGCGTCGGCGGGTTACAGTAGACTGTATCTGTACGCCGGCAGCATGAACGACTGGATGCGCGACCCGGCGCGTCCCGTGGAGGCCTCGTCGGTTGCCTTCGCGAAGGCGTCGTAGGGAGAGTGCGAAGACCTGCGGGCCGGACGTCTGGGGCTGCCGGTGCCGGTGCCGGTGCCGATGCCGATGCACCCGTCGCGACGAAACGATGACAAGGGTCGTCTGTCCGTGGCAGGCGGCCCTTCGCTGTCCTACCATAGGCGGGAGGCATCGACGCGGGAGGCCCGCGTTCGCGAAGACGGGAGGCTGCCATGACCACGGAAGAGAAGCGCATCGACGAGGAGAAGTCCTCGCAGCTCGATAGGCCCGAGCCCATTCCCGGGTTCCCCGAATTCGGGCACATCCCCTTCGAGGGGCTGCACAACACGCGCGATTTGGGCGGCATGCCGGCGGTCGATGGACGCCGCATCGCGCCGGCGAAACTCATCCGCAGCGGGTGCCTTCACAAGGCGAGCGAGCAGGACCTGGCGCGGCTTGTGGGCGACTACGACCTGGCCGGCGTCATCGATTTCCGCACCCAGCTCGAGCGCGACAAGGAGCCCGACCCCCGCGAGCTTATGGAAGGCGTGGTGTTCTACGACTTCCCGGCGCTGTCCGGCGAGACCATCGGCATCACCCACGGTGCCGGCGTGGCCCAGGACCTGAAGACCTTCGCCAGCTACAACGCCGGCCCCCACGAGTTGGTGTGCGGCATGTACCCGCAGATCCTGCTGGACGAGGCGGGGCGGGTCGCCTACACGTCGTTCCTCGGGGTGCTTTTGGAAGGCGACGGCGGAGCGTATCTGTGGCACTGTACCGAGGGCAAGGATCGTGCCGGTTTGGGCGCCGTCATCGTGGAACGGGCGCTCGGCGTGCCCGAGGCCTACGTGCGCGCCGATTATCTGGCCACGAACCTGTTCGTCCGCAACCGCGCCGAGGGGATCATCGACGCCATCAGCGAGAAGCTGCGGCTTGCGCGCGGGCTCGATGCGGACGTCGACTCGCTGTTCTACGCCTACAACGACTACTACGACCGCGCCATGGCGGCGGTGAGCGCCAACTACGGCTCTTTCGATGCCTACCTCACCGAGGCCCTGAATTTCGGCCCCGAGAAGCGTGAGGCCCTGCGGGCGAAGTACCTCCGATAGTTGCGGCGGCTGACCACCCATTCCGCACTTTCTCGATATTTCACCTCGCAGAAATACCTCTGCGCGCGGGGAGGTGTAAAATCGCCCTCGAACATTTCGCGACCCAAGGAGGCATTGTGGCCGAGTCCGCTACCCCGGAACAGAAGGTTATCGTTGTCGATTTCGGCGCCCAGTACGGGCAGCTCATCGCCCGTCGCGTGCGCGATTTGCACGTGTATTCCGAAATCGTGCCCTGCGACATCACGGCCGAGGAGGTGCGCGCCATTGCGCCCGCGGCCATCATCCTGTCCGGCGGCCCGGCGTCGGTGTACGCGGAGGACGCCCCCTCCATCGACCCGGAGATCCTTGCCCTGGGCATTCCCGTGCTCGGCTTCTGCTACGGGCAGCAGGCCATGGCCGTGGCGCTCGGCGGGGAAGTGGGACATACCGAGAAGGGCGAGTACGGCCCGGCGGTCATCACGCGGGCGGCCGAGTCGGCGCTGTTCGAGGGAACGCCCGGCGAGCAGACCGTGTGGATGAGCCACCGCGACGCCGTGAGCCGCGTGCCCGAGGGCTTCTCTGTCACGTCGCGCACCGAGGTGTGCCCGGTGGCGTCCATGGAATACCCCGAGCGGCGCCTGTTCGCCACGCAGTTCCATCCGGAGGTGCGCCACACCGAGTTCGGCCAGACCATGCTGCGCAACTTCCTGTTCGGCGTGTGCGAACTTGAGCCGGATTGGACGATGGACTCCATCATCGACGACTCCGTGGAGGCCATTCGCGCCGAGGTGGGGGACGACCGCGTCATTTTAGGCCTTTCGGGCGGCGTGGACTCGTCCGTGGTGGCGGCCCTGTGCGCTCGCGCCATCGGCAAGCAGCTGACCTGCGTGTTCGTGAACCACGGCCTTCTGCGCAAAGGCGAGCCCGAGGAGGTGGAAGAGGTGTTCACGAAGCAGTTCGACGTGGACTTCATCCACGTGCACGCCGAGGAGCGCTACCTGGAGCTTCTGCGAGGCGTGACCGACCCGGAGCAGAAGCGTCGCATCATCGGCACGCAGTTCTGGAAGGAGTTCTTCGCCGTGGCGGAGGATCTGGCCCAGGACGGGCGTCCGGTGAAGTACCTGGCCCAGGGCACCATCTACCCCGACATCATCGAGAGCGGCGCGCGCAAGACCGGCGGGAAGGCAAGCACCATCAAGTCGCACCATAATTTGATTCCGTTCCCCGAGGGCGTGCATTTCGACCTGATTGAGCCCTTGGATCATTTCTTCAAGGACGAGGTACGCGCGCTGGGCACGGCGCTGGGGCTGCCCGACTACATCGTGCACCGCCAGCCCTTCCCGGGGCCGGGCCTGGCCATCCGCATCATCGGCGACGTGGACGCCGAGAAGCTGAGCATCCTGAAGAACGCCGACGCCATCGTCCGCGAGGAGCTGGACACCTACAACGAGCGCCTGTTCGCCGAGACAGGCGAGCGCAACAGCGAGCACAGTGTCTGGCAGTACTTCGCCGTGCTGCCAGACATCAAGTCCGTTGGCGTCATGGGCGACGAGCGCACCTACGCGCGCCCGGTGATCCTGCGCGCCGTAGAAAGCTCGGATGCCATGACCGCCGACTGGGCCCGCCTGCCCTATGACGTCCTGGCCCGCATCTCCGGCCGCATCGTAGCCGAAGTCCCCGGCGTGAACCGAGTGGTGTATGATATCACCAGCAAACCGCCCGCAACGATCGAGTGGGAGTGAGTTTTACCAGTTCAGAGGCGCTATTTTGCTTCACCATTACTTTCTAATTCTTTGTAAAACTGTGTAATTCTCCACAAGGATTTTGCAAGCCACTCGATTATCCTCTCACTTTCGATTTGATTGAAAATGACCCGTCAAAGCCTTGACGGGTCTTTCTTTTCCCGGTTCCAATACTGTATATTGGCGGCTTCTGGAGTGCTGTGCCTAGAGACAATGTTTCAAATATGCGCTTAGATTTCAGATTCCTTAGCTTTATAACTTTGAATTGTTTTAAGAATCCAGCGATTCATAGACTATACATTGACACATTTCAATGTATGAATATACTAAGCGTATTACATAGACGGTTATCGATGTAAAGGATTTATAATGGAAGTGGTCGGCTCGTACCTTATGGATCAGGTGCTCAAGATGCAGTGGCTTTCGGATCTTGTGACCATGCTCGTGGGCGCATTCGGTTTGGACGTCAACTCCCAATGGGGAGGCACGATACATTTCCTCATCTACGACACCGTCAAGATAGTCATTCTGCTCTGCGTGATGATCTTCATCATCAGCTACATTCAGAGCTACTTCCCGCCCGAGCGCAGCAAGCGCATCCTGGGGCGGTTCAAGGGCATCGGCGGCAACATCGTAGGTGCTTTGCTTGGCACGGTGACGCCGTTCTGCGCCTGCTCTTCTATCCCGCTGTTCATCGCGTTCACGCGCGCGGGGCTCCCGCTCGGGGTGACGTTCTCCTTCCTCATCTCGTCTCCCATGGTGGACATCGCCTCCATCATCCTCATCATGAGCATCTTCGGCCCGCACGTGGCGCTCATCTACACGGTGGTGGGCCTCGTCATC